>Ga0302140_10000257_pt1 | contig 64880 bp, 53 predicted proteins | sample I_Bog_E1_1_FD_202095 | JGI IMG/M metagenome (GOLD analysis project Ga0302140, IMG submission 202095) | Peat permafrost microbial communities from Stordalen Mire near Abisko, Sweden - I_Bog_E1_1 | ecosystem: Environmental > Terrestrial > Soil > Wetlands > Peat | place: Sweden: Abisko, Stordalen... | reverse complement strand
GAGCGGCAGAACAAATCATGGGATGCTTCGTCGCAAACTTTCGCCAACCTCGATCGTCTGCGGCAGGGCGCCGCAGCCGTTGTGACTGGGCAGCAAGTCGGATTGTTCGGCGGCCCAATGTTCACGATCTACAAAGCTCTTACCGCGGTGAAACTCGCGGAAGAGGCTACGGCGGCCGGCGTTGATTCTGTTCCTATTTTCTGGCTGGCCACGTCGGACCACGATCTCGCTGAAGTGAATCATGTTTCGTTGCCTGGTCCCGACGGCCTTCTGCGCACGCTCACGACTTCGAGCCACGGCGTTCCGGGCGCGCCGGTGAGCAATGTGCTTTTGGGCGATGAGATCTTGATGATCGTGGAAGAAGCCGCATCTCTGTTGGGAGATTCTGAGGCGGTGCAATGGCTGCGCGAGTCGTATCGTCCGGGGGAGACGCTGGGCACGGCTTTTGCGCGGCTGTTTGCGCGGCTGTTCGGCCCATGGGGAGTGATTCTTCTCGATGCATCGGATGCGGAGCTGCATCGAGTTGCCGCGCCGATTTATAGAACGGCTATTGAGCGCGCGGAGGAATTGAATGCCGCATTACTGAATCGTGGTCAAGCGCTGGAGAAGGCTGGATATTCCCAACAGGTGAAAGTGACGGCCTCGTCAGTGCTGCTTTTTGCAATGCGTGACGGCGCTCGGACGGCGATTCATCGCCGAGTCAGCGGGGGTGGGTCGGGAACGGCGGCGGAGTTTGTGATCGGTGGCGAACCAGGAGCGGAGAAACTTTCGTCCGTTGAGTTACTGGATCGTATCGCATCCGCTCCGGAAAATTTCAGTCCGAATGTGCTGTTGCGTCCGGTCGTGCAGGATTATCTTCTGCCTACGCTTGCCTATACCGGCGGCGCCGCGGAGGCGGCATACTTTGCGCAGGCGGGCGCTGTCTATGAAAAGATTCTGGGCCGGGTGACGCCGATCGTACCGCGTTTTTCGGCAACTCTGGTTGAGCCCAAGGTTCAGCGCTGGTTGCAGAAATATGACATCACGGTGCCAGATACATTCCAAGGGACCGAGGCTCTTGGGCAGAAGCTGGCCTCGCATAGTCTGCCGCCAGGTTTGCAGGAGGCTTTCGAGCGCGCGAACAAGTCTGTGGAAGAATCCTTTTCTGGATTAAACGAAGCGCTGACAAAGCTCGATCCGACCCTGGTGGAAGCCTGCCAGACGGGCGCTTCAAAAGTACATTACCAGCTCGACCGGCTGCACGAGCGCGCCATGGCTGCCGAGTTACGACGCAGTGAAGTAGTGCGCCGTCACGCCGAAGCGCTCAGTCAGGCGCTCTATCCTGAAAACGCTTTGCAGGAGCGTGGTGTGGCGGGCATCTATTTTGTCGCCAAGCACGGGACCGAACTGTTGCAAAGCTTGCATGACACTCTGCGCACGGATTGCCACGACCATCAGATTCTCGAGTTGTAAGCGAACGATCTCAAGTTCGGGCGCCGCTTTTGGACGGTGCGAGTCTGCGATCAACAACGAAAGCCTTTAACCGCGAAGTCCGCGAAGAAAATCCACGAAGGACGCGAAGAAGAGCGGCCTAGGGGTTTAGCCAGGTTTCGAGTTGTTCCAGCGATTCTATCCGTGGCAGATCGCGATCGCGGTAGGCCCCAGCTAGGTCCAGTAAGATTGCTTCCATTCCGGCGTTGCGGGCTCCTACGTAGTCGACCGAATAGACGTCTCCAACGTACAGACTTTCGTCGGCGCGCGCCTGCATGGCTTTGAGCGCGGCTGCGAAGATTTCCGGGCGCGGTTTTTCGACTCCGACGATTCCTGAATCGGTGATGCTTTCGAAGCAGGCAGCAATGCCGCAGCGGGAGAGCACGCGCTCGATCCCTCCATCGGCATTGGAAATTACGGCGATGCGAAAGTTCTGGCGGATTCGGTCGAGTGCTTCGCGCGTTCCGGGAAGAATCTGATCCCAGTTTGCCGAGTTCTGTGTGTTCTCTATCAGCGCACTGCGGAGGCTGGCGTCCTCTCCGAGTTCTGCGAGCAGGTACGTGTGAAAGGTCCACCAGAAGCCGTGATCGACGCGGCCGCTCTGCATGCCCTGATCGAATTCATTCTTTGTTTTGCGCTCGAGGGCTTGCCATTGCTCGATCGTGGGATGACGATGGCTCGGGATGGGGGCGAGCATCTTTGCTCTGTTGGGGAAGAGAAGAGTGTTGCCTACATCGAAGAAAATGACGCGCCGCTCTGGCATCTGTTCATTTTACTGAAGGTGCCGGCCTCGGCGAGCTTGAGATTCCTCGGGCATGTTCACAACCTAAAGCCCCTTTAACCGCAAAGTTCGCAAAGAACGGCCGCGAAGGGCGCGAAGAAAAGCACAGACTTGATGTGACCGGTATGGAAAAAAATTGTAATATGCAGTCACTTGGGCAGGTAAGCTTTCTTCGTTGAGTTCGCCGCGCTATGGGATTGTCCTTAACAACTCTGATTTCGGCCTTCGCGCGCACGACGCGCGCCGCGCTTTCGCTGCATCTCCTGTTGCGCGCACAATCCGCGATCGCGGCCAGCCTTATATTTGCTACGCGCCATTCCGGTCGACGCGACGGCGTTTATAGCATTCTTTGGGCGGTCGTCTTCGGGTTCGCTACGCTGAATATTCTCAGTCTTGCGGCGAGGCGATTTGAACCGAATCGTCGCGGTCTCACGTTCGGAGAGTTGCTGGCGGTGATGGTCGTTCTGCTGGCGATCTTCCTGCTGGGTTGGGAGTTGCTGAGAGTGTTTCATATCTTTCCGATCAAGCTCCAGCGCTGAACGGTCGCGGAAAAATCCAGATCCGACGACTCAGCAACTCGCTGTCTTTGCGGGGGCGACCATTAAGAGCCCTTCACCGCGAAGGACGCGACGAATGGCCGCAAAGCTCGCGGGGACAAACCGTTTGCGGTATGATTCGCAAAATGGCAAAGACAAAAAATCCGGCCACGATTGAAGTCACTTGTCCCTGCTGCAGCGCGCTGCTGAAGGTTGACACGGGCACCGCTGAGGTGATCGCCCACACTGCGGCGGTGAAGCCAAGGATGTTCGCCGACATGGAAGAAGCCGCTCGCGCGATGAAGGAGCAGGATAGCCGTCGTGAATCCATCTTCCGGCAATCGGTGGAAGCGCAGAAACATGCTTCCGAGTTGCTGGAAAAGAAGTTTCAGGAAGCAGTGAAGAAGGCCAAGGAAACTCCCGACACGGGCAAGCCTATTCGCGATTTCGATCTGGATTGAAGGCAGGGTTTAGGGGACAGGTATCAGGGACGACAAACCTACGGTCTGCCAGCCCCTATCCCCTGATCCCTGACCACCGTTCCTATGCACATTCGTCCACTGCTTCTTGGTCACCGGGGCGCGCGGGCCGAGAAGTCTATTCCGGAAAATACGCTGGCTTCGTTCGATCTTGCGCTGGCTCAACGCTGCGATGGTTTTGAATTTGATGTGCGGCTTGCTGCGGACGGGCAAGCGGTCATCTGTCACGATGCGGAAATCCGTGGACTGAACATTGCCGAGACCTCAGGCGAAAAACTCGGCTTGCCGGAATTGCGCGAGGTACTCACTCGCTACCAGAAAACGGCATTCCTCGATATTGAATTAAAGGTCCCAGGTTTGGAAACGATCACGGTGGAGTTGCTGCGGAAGCTCCGCCCGGCGCGCGGTTTCGTGGTTTCTTCTTTCATTCCTGAAGTGCTGCAGGCTGTGCACGGATTGGATGCAACCATCCCACTTGGCTTGATCTGTGAAACGCGGGCACAACTCAATCGCTGGCCGCAGTTGCCTGTCGAGTATGTGATTCCATACCACGCGCTGGTGCGCCGGAATCAGATTTCTGAGATGAGGGCCGTCGGCAAGAAGATATTGGTTTGGACGGTCAATCTTCCTGCCGATATGAAGCGCTTTTCGAAGTGGGGTGTGGATGGCATTATTTCTGACGACCCTAAACTCCTGGCAAAAACCCTGGCATCTCCACCGCGGAAACAGATTGCTGGAACTTGAGCGTTTAGTGAGCGGATGCGGACAAACTGGTTCCGCCGGCGAGCGCCGCTTTAGCTTCTTTAATCCCCGCCTGAATTGTGGGTTCCCAGTCAAGATGCGGAATCGTCGACACAGCGGCAGCTTGGTAAAAGGCCAGCGCTTCCTGAAAACGGTTGAGCCGCTTCAAACAAATCTTCGCTGCACCGAGTTGTGCCAAGAACGCCTGGCGCTCGTTGGGGTGGACTTCTGCCAGCCGTTCATACTCGTACAGGGCGCGGTCATAACTTTGCGCGTCGTCGGCAGCCTTGCACAAATCGAGCCACACTTGAGCGGGCGCCGCCTCGCCGCCGGTATGCAGAAATTCCTCGTAATCCTTCCAGGCTGCTTCCGGATTGCGCGCCTTCAAATGCAGGGCGCAGGTTTTCATGGTCGCTTCGTGGAAAGCTGCTGTCTCCTGCTTCTGCCAGTGGATTTGCTTCAACAGGTTCCATGCGTCGAGCGAATCGGGTTTTACGGCTACGTGGTTGGTCAGCGTGGCTGATGCCGCTTCGAGCTGGCCGCGATCCATCAGGCTGCTGGCTTGCTCAATTTCCGTGTCGGCCGTCCACGCGAGCTTTTCTTCGATGGCCTTATTGTGTTTTTGCTCGAGGCTCGTGTGCTGCAGTCCAAAGGCTACGAGCGCGCCAAACATGAATCCGCCGACGTGCGCCCAGTGCGCCACTCCGCTGGCCGAGCCGAGCAGCGATCCGTAAAACATTTCCATCAGCAGCCACAGCGGTAGCAGCCAGTAGGCCGCGGCCTTGAAGCGAAAGAGGCGGAAAAAGAACAGCCACGCCATTTCGATCTTCATATTCGGAAAGCGCACTAAGAACGCTCCCATTAGAGCCGCTACTGCGCCGGACGCACCCAACGTCGGCGTGATGCTGCCTGGATTCGACCAGGCATAAAATTGCAACGCGGCCGCGCCCGCGACGAGATAAAAAGCGCTGTACAGCCAGCGTCCCCAGGCATCCTCGAGCACAAATCCCGCCAACCACAGGAACCACATGTTGCCGATCAGGTGCAGCCATCCTCCGTGCAGAAAGTTGGCCGTGAGATAGCTGATGGGATTCGGCTTGGCGGGAACGAACGCGTATTTCTCGGCTAGCGACGCCGATGAAACTTTCACATATTCAGCGGACTGCGCGTCCATTTCTTTTTGCAGTTGTTCCGGATCGTCCATCAGCCTCACGTTGGCGTCGTAAGCGTCGAAGATGTCGCGATTGGGATTTTGGAGGAGCGTCCACTGCGCGGGATGGCTTTGCTTGAAACTGTCGACCAGATTCTGCGCCTCGGGCTGCAGCTTCAGCTCGGGATGCAAGGCGGCAAGAATCAGGATGTGCGCTTTAGCCTGCCCCAGCGCCGGAGCTTGCTCGTCGATGGAGCCTATCGTGAACAGGAAAACCACGACGTTGATCACGATTAATCCAATCGTGATTACCGGCCAGCGCCGGGCTGTCATGTTTTCGTGTCCGATCGGAACAAGCATCTGAAATCGCCCCTGCCGCGCCAAGGACTTACAACACAAAAAGCTTGTGTCAGTTTAGGTTTATTTTTGGCAGATTCCCAGATCAGAACTGGCTTGAACTAATCTTTCGTAACTATGTGAGAAAAACGTGGCCACGGATTCGCACGGATTTTCACGGATTGTTTTTGGGGGATATTGGTTTACTAGATTCAGGTTTTATCCGTGTGAATCCGTGTAGATCCGTGGCCAAGAATTTAGTCTGCTGCGGCTTCGAATGCCGCGGCCTGTCGCACGGGGCGCAGGAAGGCAGAGCGTTCCATTTCAAAGGCTTCCAGGTTGGCTCCCAGGGTCTGTTCGTTCCAGCCGAGAACCGCGCCGATGCGCAACGCTGCTTCGCGGCTGCAGGATTCCGACCAGCATGCGCCGAGCGCCACCGGCACCCGGCGCAGCAGCACATCGCCTAGAGTGATGGCGCACTCCTTGCGATAGGCTTCCACCACCTCGGCGACGACGTGCGAAGTGTGAGGACAAATTGGCGCTCGCAATTCGGCGCTCACCAAAGCCATGCGGGCGATGTCGGCTGCGCGCTTACCGTGCCATTCCATAATTCCGCGCGCTGACTCTTCGCTGATCGCACCGAGTCGGGCGATTTCGAGCACTGCGTCATCCAGCAGGGGATCGAGCGCAGGTCCAGGTCCCACTGCGATCGTATTCGGTTCGGCCGGATTCAATCCGATTTTGCGTGCACACTCGCGGGCCAGCGACGCTGCCGTCGTCAGCTTGCCGCCGATCACCGAAAGCATGTGTGAGGCCCCATCGTCAGCGTGGTCGTGCAGAGTGTGACGCCGTGTTACCGCTGAGGGACTATTGTCGGGGGAGTAAGGCAAGGGCCGGATTCCCGCAAAGGCGTGCTTCACGCTTTGCGCCGAAAGCTTCGCTTTAGGAAAAAGTTGCGTTAGCGAGCGCAGCAGATAACTGATTTCCTCTGACGATGGAACGGTTTTCGCCGGGTCGCCGTTGTCGGCCACTTCGGTTGTTCCCACCATAATCTGATCGTTCCAGGGAAGAATAAAAATTGGGCGTCCGTCGATGGCTTCGGTGTAAAGGGCCACGCTCGGCGAACCGGGAAACCGCGGCAGCACAATGTGTGAGCCGCGCACGCCCCCCAGCATTGGTTTGGCCATTCGAATGGCAGAGCGCTGGCAAACACGGTCAGCCCATGGGCCGCTACAGTTGATGACCCAGCCGGCGTCCACGCGCGCATCGCGGCCGGTGATCTGATCGCGCAGCAGCACGCCTCGCGTGCGGCCATGGGCGACGTCAACCGCGAGCGCTTCCATGTGATTGCGGACGACTGCTCCTGCGTCGACGGCTTCCATCAACCATTCCGCAACCAGCCGCTCAGGAAACTCGCATTGCGCATCTTCATAATTGAAAAACGACCATCGATGTCCGGCGTCGAGAGCGCGTTCGAACCGCTTCACTTCCATTCCGCTGGTGTCTTCACCGCGTGGCTTTCCTGCCATGCGCTGGTAGAGCCACAATCCAGTGCGCACCTTCAAGGCGCTGCGCTTGCTCGTCTCATTCAAGAGCAGCAGAAACTGCATGGGATGCACCAGGTGCGATCGTTCCCGGAGCAAAGTTTCCCGCTCGTGCAACGATTCCCGTACCAAGCTCAGTTCGCCGTGCTCCAGGTAGCGCAATCCGCCGTGAATGATGCGCGTGGAGCGGCTGGTCACTCCGGAGGCAAAATCATTCTGCTCAACCAACAGAGTGTGCTTGCCAGCGCGAGCGCACTGCCGCGCCACGGCCACGCCATTAATGCCCCCGCCGATCACGACCACCTGAAAGTGCTGGTCATTGATCGGCGCCCTTGGATTTGCTGCTAATACCATGTTTTATCAATTAGATACATGTTGTTCTTCAGGTAATCGTAGAGCCGCATGGCGTGTTCGCAGACACTGCGGCCTTCCAAAGTGTGCAATGCGCTTCGCTGCCCTGAAAGGTAACCTTGGTACCGACAAAATAACTGGCCAAAAGTTGGCGCGCGGTACTCGGCCGTACCGTAATAATGCTAAAAAAACTGGCCCGGCGTTCTGCAGCCGGGCCACCCTGTTAAATTCGCGCTCGCACTACGCAATTTTGCGCGCAGACTTCTCGCTCCCGGGAGCAGCCTTGGCCGCACCCTTCGAGAATAATGCGATCATCTCCCGATTGAAAGCTGGAATGTCGTCTGGCTTGCGGCTGGTCACTACACCGTTGCTCTCAATCACTTCTTCATCCACCCAGGTGCCCCCGGCGTTTTGAATGTCGGTTTTCAGCGAAGGCCAGGATGTGACCGTACGTCCGCGGACCGCGCCAGTTTCCACCAGCATCCACGGACCATGGCAGATCGCGGCCACCGGTTTTCCCTGGTCGATAAAGCTTTTCACAAACTTCACCGCGTCCGGATTCATGCGCAGTTGGTCGGGATTCATGACTCCGCCCGGCAGCAGCAGCGCGTCATATTGCGATGGATCGGCGGACTTCAGCGGAACATCCACCGAAACTTCCTTGCCCCAATCCTTGTGATCCCAACCTTTTATCTTGTTCTCGGTTGGGGAAACAACTTGCGTGCGGGCGCCTGCTTCTTCCAGAGCCTGTTTCGGCTTGATGAGTTCAGACTGCTCGAAGCCATCGGTTGCCAGGATTGCTATGGTCTTTCCTTGAAGATTATTCGACATGTATTTTCTCCTCTAGTGTTCGTACTTCAGATTGCGTTTCTGATATCAGTTCGATGCCACGTTCGGCGTGGCGGTTTTCGTGAATCGCCAAATCGCTGCACATTGCCGGCAGCACATTGCCCGTACTCAGCCGGCTCATTTAGAGTGGTTGCCAATGTCTACGACCGGCGAACGTTTCGAACGCGCAGTGGCGATCATGGAGCGCCTGCGGGCTCCTGGGGGCTGCCCCTGGGATCGCGAGCAGACTTTCGATTCCATCAAGCCTTACACGCTCGAAGAGACTTATGAAGTGCTTGAGGCTATCGATAATCGCGATTGGGAGGAACTTCCCGGCGAACTTGGCGACTTGTTGCTGCAAGTGCTTTTCTATTCGGAGATGGGGAAAGAGCAGGGAAGTTTTTCCATCGATGACGTGCTCGACCGGCTCTCGCGCAAGCTGGTGGACCGGCATCCGCATGTATTCGGCGATGCCAAGGCCGATACCTCGGCGGACGTAAAACGCAATTGGGAAGCTCTGAAGGTCGAGGAGCGCAAGAAGCGGCAAGAGCAGACGGGGGCCGCGAACACAAACGCCGACAATGCGGCAGGGAAGACCGCGCCATCGATTCTGGCTGGAATCTCTTCATCGATGCCGTCGTTGCTCGAAGCCCATAAGCTCAGCTCGCGCGCGGCGCAGATTGGTTTCGATTGGCCTGACATGGAAGGTCTGTTCGAGAAACTTGGCGAGGAGACGGCAGAGCTTCGCGAGAACCTGAAGGAATTTCCCGCTCCCGGCCCGCGCCCTGAAGGCCGCGGCGTCGCGGGTTCCGGACGCCAGACTATTCCTGACGATTTGCGCGTGCGGCTCGAAGAAGAAGTCGGCGATCTTTTCTTTGTGCTGGTGAACATGGCGCGCTATCTCGCACTGGATCCCGAATCAGCGCTGCGCAAGACCAATCGCAAGTTCCGCCGCCGCTTTCAATGGATGGAACAGCGGCTGCATGAACGCGGCAGCACTCCCGAAAACACCCCAATGGAAGAGCTCGAATCGCTTTGGCAACAGGCCAAGCAGCAGGAGAAGCAACCGTGAGCGCGGATGCTGTTGTGATTCGCAACTGTCGGGGGCTCGACGAGTTGCGAGCTTGCGTCGCCTTGCAAAAAGAGATCTGGAACTTCAGCGATTCCGAGTTGATCCCGCTGCGCATGTTTGTCGTCGCCGAAAAAGTTGGCGGACAGGTGATGGGCGCATTCGATGGCAGCGAGATGGTGGGCTTCGCGATGTCGGTGCCAGGTACGCGCTCTGGCCGAATCTATCTTCACTCCCACATGCTGGCCGTACGCGGGCAATACCGTGACAGCGGATTGGGCCGCCGCCTCAAGCTTCTGCAGCGTGAAGACGCGCTCGCGCGCGGCATCGAACTCATCGAGTGGACTTTTGATCCGCTTGAGATCAAGAACTCCTATCTCAATATCGAAAAGCTCGGCGCGATTTCGCGTCGGTACAACATCAACCAGTATGGAGTCACCTCATCGCCCCTGCAGGGCGGCCTTCCCAGCGACCGACTGATTGCTGAGTGGTGGCTGAAATCGAAGCGTGTGGAAACTTTATTAGCCACGGGAAAGAACCCGGCGTTCACCAAACAGATTGCGATTGACGTTCCAGCGCAGATTTATGAATGGAAAGCCGCTCCTGAAACGCGAAGCACCGCGCAGCAAATACAGGAACGCAATCGTGGGCAGTTTCTTAAGGCGTTCGAAGGCGGACTCACAGTGCTGGGTTACGCGCGTGACTCGACAGGTAACGGCAAGTTTTTGCTCGGTGACTGGGATGAGAACTGGTCGTATGCATCGGCAGAGTAGGCTTCGGGCTTCTTTCGTCAGCCGTTTGTCAGCGGAAAGAATAAGCCGCGGCCACTGCTGGCCGCGGCTCAAGTCTTAAACGTGCACGCCTCGCAGGGTTGCGAGCGATTCCCGACCGGCCTGTTGGCCGATTCCGAGGACTACGCGGCCGTTGATTTGTCCCTTTTTCATCCGATCGAATACGTCGTTGATCGAATCGAGGGGAAGAGTCTGGATGGTTGCCTTTACTTTGCCTTCCGCGGCGAAGGCAAGACTTTCTTCGAGGTCGAGGCGTGTGCCGACAATGGAGCCGCGCACGGTGTATCCGTTCAGCACCACGTCGAAGATGGAGATGGGGAACTCTCCCGCGGGAAGGCCATTGAGCACGCAGGTGCCGCCGCGCCGCAACATACCGATGGCCTGCTTGAAGGCGACCGTGGAGACCGCGGTCACCAGGACTCCGTGAGCGCCGCCAATCTGTTTCTGGATTTCTGCAGCCGGGTCTTGCGTTTTTGCGTCGATAGTGATGTCGGCTCCGAGCTTGCGGGCGAGAGCCATTTTCTCCGGGCCTAAGTCCACTGCCCCAACATGCAGGCCCATAGCCTTGGCGTATTGAATGGCAACATGGCCGAGGCCACCAACGCCGGAAATTACGACCCACTCGCCGGGACGCGCGTTGGTTTGTTTTAGTCCTTTATAGGTTGTGACCCCGGCGCACAGAATGGGCGCGGCGTCGACGAAAGAAAGACTATCGGGAATTCGTCCCAGATAGTCAGCTTGACCGAGGGCATATTCTGCAAAGGTGCCGTTGACCGAGTAGCCGGAGTTCTGTTGTTCGTGGCAGAGCGTTTCCCAGCCGGACAAACAAAATTCGCAATGACCGCAGGCGCTGTGCAGCCAGGCGATGCCTACGCGATCGCCAACCTTCAGATGTGTAACACCGGTGCCGAGGGCGGCTACGATGCCTGCGCCTTCGTGGCCCGGGATGAATGGCGGAGTTGGCTTGACGGGCCAGTCGCCTTCCGCCGCGTGCAGATCGGTATGGCATACACCAGTGGCAATAATTTCTACCAGAGCTTGACCTGGTCCGGGGGTGGGTACTGGCACTTCTTGAATGACTAGGGGCTTGCCGAATTGCTCGACGACCGCTGCTTGCATGGTTCTTGGAATGGCCATGAATGAATCCTCCTGGGAAACTAGCTTTACTGTATCGGGGTACGAGTCACGGGGCTGTGATCGAGATCACGGCCTCTGTTGCGGCCGATCACAAGAAAGAGGCGGGATAAGTTGCTGCGTTTGCGGTGCAAGAGCGGGCACGGGTAGACTAAATAGGCTCGCCGCGAGTGAGGGGAAATCTATGTTAGTCGTCATGAAAGCGCACGCTACCGAAGAGCAGGTGCGTGGCGTCTGCCAAAAAATCGAGAAGCTGGGCTATCGCGCACATGCCATGCCGGGCGCGCAGCGTACCGCCATCGGCATTACCGGCAACAAGGGCGAAGTGGAGCAGGGCACGCTGGAAGAAATGCCAGGCGTGCAGGAAGTGATCAAGGTTTCAAAGCCCTACAAGCTGGTAAGCCGCGATCTGAAAGAAGACAACACGGTCATTCGCTTCGCGGGGACTGCGGCCACGATCGGCGGCCCCGGACTGGCGATTGTTGCAGGACCGTGCGCCATCGAGAGCCGCGAGCAGGCTTTTGCCGTGGCGGAACGCGTGCATCGCGCGGGAGCGCAGTTTTTTCGCGGCGGGGCTTACAAGCCGCGGACTTCTCCTTATTCTTTTCAGGGATTAGGCGAGGAAGGGCTGCGCATCATGGCGGAGATTCGCCAGCAGTATGGCATGAAAATTATTACGGAGGCGATCGACAACGAATCGCTCGATCTGGTGGAAGAGTACGCGGACGTGATCCAGATTGGCGCGCGCAACATGCAGAATTTTTCGTTGCTGAAGCGCGCGGGACGGGCAAAGAAGCCGGTGCTGCTGAAGCGCGGCATGTCGGCGACGCTGGAAGAATTTCTGATGGCAGCAGAGTACATTTTGAGCGAAGGCAATTACAACGTCGCGCTATGCGAGCGCGGCGTGCGCACGTTTGCCGACCATACGCGCAACACACTCGACCTCAGCCTGGTGCCTGCCGTGCAGCGCCTCAGCCATTTGCCGATTCTTGTCGATCCCAGCCACGGCACTGGTAAGCGCAATAAGGTCACTCCTCTGTCGCGTGCGGCGGTGGCTGTGGGTGCCGATGGATTGATGGTTGAGGTTCATAACAAGCCCGATGAGGCGATGTCGGACGGTCCGCAATCGCTGTTTCCCGATCAGTTCGATGAGTTGATGACGCAGGTGCGGCAGATCGCGGCGGTGGTGGGCAGGACGGTGCCGGGGATTGGAGTGAGGGAGACGGTGGCAGTCACTAGGTAGGTCGGGCCCTCGTTTCAAATCGAAGGAGGAAGTATGAGGGCCAGCAGAGTCATCTTTTCCCTTCTCGTTTTTGCAGGCGTCTTTCTTGTAGGCGCTTGGGCCGACTCCTCTGCCGAGGCTCAGAGCAGTGCAGCGGGATCAAACGCACGACCGGACGCGTCGGTTCAGACTGGCACTCCGGGCAAAACGGATCCTGCGCCTCCGAATATGCCGCCTGTTCTGTCGGGCGCTCCAGCGCCGGCATTTTATACGGGCACGATCACGGAAGTACATGATGCACATCCTCCTGACCCCGCCTTACTCTGCTCTACACCGCCGAAAGCCGAGACGCGGGTTGAAATGGAGGCTGTGGGCGATGCGCACGGCTTCGATGCGGGATACTATCTTGAAAGCCGTGTCTTGCCGATGGTACGCGCCAATTGGTATCAGCTGGCTGCCAAATCGGTAGGAAAAAATGCAGGCCAAGTCACGGTGGAATTTGAAGTTCGAAAAGACGGCACGGTTGGCGCGACAAAACTCACGGATGCTTCCATTGATTCTTCTCTTAGCAAAATGGCCGTGACCGCGATCGAGAAATCGATCCCTTTCCCTGTTTTGCCCGCGGATTTCACCGGACGGAGTATTAATCTGCGCGGGGTGTTCTCGTACCGGCCCGACCCCACCGGCCGGAGCACACCCGCCACGGCTGGCAGCACTGTGTCCGGCAGCGCCAGCCAACCGTGGGTACTTCGCCGATTCTGCAATCCCGCTGAGGCTGCAAATGCCGGATCGATCTGCCCTGCTCCGCCTCGCGTAACCTACCAAACCGACCCTGACTTCACTCCGGAAGCCCGGCGGGCCATGTATCAGGGCACGGAAGTACTTTCGGTCGTGGTGGGAGCCGACGGGAGCGTGCAATCTGCCTGCGTGCTTCAACCTTTAGGCTATGGCTTGGATGGGAAAGGGATCGACGCCGTGCGCAAATGGAAATTCGAACCGGCGACACTAAATGGCAAGCCACAGGCGAGCCAAATCGCGGTCGAGATTGACTTTCATTTGTCCAAGGATAAAGACACACATGTTGCGGCTCCCGATAAGCCCTGACGCAAGATCGGGCGGCCAGCGATACGGTCTGACTAAGGAGGTCAAGACAGGCGCGATTCTGGCCCTGCCATCCCGCGTTCGCTACCGCTAGAATAATTGTGCATAATCTGATAATCTGATTTTATGAAGAAAACTGTCATCTCGGTCACCGAGGCCGCCCGCAACTTCGCCGACTGCGTGAACCGCGTGCGTTATCAGAATATGACGTTTGTTCTGGTCAAGAATGGCACGCCGGTGGCCCGCTTGGTGCCGGAGGGCGAGAAGGTCTGCCTGGCTCACGACCTGGCCAAGACTCTCCGTAAAGTCGATTTGCCAGCGGAAGAGTTCAAGGCTTGGAATCGGGATCTGCTTGCGGCCCGCAAGATTCTGAAACCGCCGAAAAACCGCTGGCGATGACCGTGGACGCCGCCAATGGCAATTGTTCTTGATACCGACGTGATCATCCGGGGCGGGAGGGGAGCCTTTGATCTCGCCGCCTGGTTGGAGAGTCAGCCCAACGACCGCTGCGAAATCGCCGCCATTACCATCGCGGAGTTATGGCACGGCGTGGAACGATCTTCGGGCACCCACAGGCTAAAGCGCGAACAGTACTTGCGAGACATTTGCGCGGGCTTGCCGACTATTCCCTATACCGATGCGACCGCGCTGGAACACGCCCGTATCTGGGCGGACTTGGAATCCTCGGGCACAATGATCGGTTTCTATGATCTGATCGTGGCAGCCACGGCTTTGGAGCGCGGAAGCACGGTAGCGACTTCAACCAGCGTCATTTTGCCCGAGTACGCGAACTGAAGGTGATCGAACCAAGGTTATAGACGTGCATTTAAGCTGTGCAAAGAACTGTAAAGCCTGTGGTCTTTTTCCCGGATCTGGTCCAAGCTAGAGCTCTTGGCCCATCGACCAGATATTTCTTTGGAGATGTTGACTTATGTTTCGCAGTGGACGTTTTGATTTAAGTCTAAGCACGATCGTTTTGGTAGCGGCGCTGCTGGCGCATCCCTGCGGAGTCCTTGCCCAGCGCGGTGGTGGCAGCGGTCACGTTGGCGGCGGCACTGCCGGAGGCGGCGGATTGAGCAGCGTCGGCAAGCCGACCGGCGTGGATGATAGAGACGGTTTGAAAGATTTTCGCGCAGTCATGGCCGTGCAAGCCACCAGCGAGCAGATCGTCCAGTACGCCGCGATGATGAAGAGCACGGAAGCCGCGAGCGCGGAATTGAAAAGGTTTCTGCTGCAAATCGCGAAGGAAAACGGCTCCACTCAACTTTCCAGTCAAACTACGGCTGTTGCACAGACAATCGAAAATGCGCGGTCGGAAAACAAGAAGTTTCTCGCCGGATTCTCCGAGCCGCAGAAATCCGGTTTGAAAGAAATCAGCAAGAGGCTAATCAAAGCAGACTCCGACCTCGCACAACAAGCGAAGGCGCTCGATCTTGAGGCCGGAAATTCGAAGACAGATCGCCAACCGATCGCGGCATCGGCGCAAACCCTCGAGCACGCGCTTACCATTTTTCAGACCCAGCAAATCGGACTGGGAGAGGAAATGAGCATTGGAAGCGGCACCAACGGCGATTCCGCGTTCAACCTTGCTCAGGTGAAGCGCTCGATCACTGTTGCCAGTCAGCCGATCGCAATTACGACGTCAGAAGTGATTTCCAATAGCGTGGCCTCTGGCGGCCAAAACACATTCAAACTTCAGCTCACTGCGGATTTGTCGGACTTGCAGCAAAACATTACAGACGTTCTGCATTCGGAACTGGACAAAAGTGATCGCTGTGGAGAGCGGATTGCCGTCCAGGGCGCGACCCTTACGCCATCGGAGCCCGCCAGTGTGGTGCTTGTTCAACTTCACTTTGAGCGCTGGACTTGCATGGGCAGGGAAGCAAACGAAATGGTGGAAGGCAACGGCACGTTCGCGGTGAAGCTGACGCTATCGGTCGGAGACGACGGCGCGGTGCGGCTTACGCCTGAGATTGCGCGCGTCGATGCGCAGGGATTGATTGGAGACCTACTGCGGTCGGGCTCTCCGGGAGAGATGTTGCGTGACAAGATTAGTGAATCAATTCTTTCCGCCATCCGCCAGGGTAGTGACTTTAACGCAACGCTTCCCCCCGCTGCGCGGAGCAACGCCACAATCCACGACGCGCGGTTCCAGGGTAGCAGCTCGGGAAAGCTGTGGGTTGTGCTCGGTGGAGAGATTCGAGTTTCCAACGAGCAGGTAACGTTGCTGACCAGCGAATTGAAAGCTGGCGAATTGGACGCCGGCGAACTAAAGGCCCCGGAACTGAAGCGAAGACCCGCGCAGGAAACCTTTCAGGAAACCGTTCAGGAAACCGTGCCCCGCTAGCTGCCGCGGCGAAAACCTCTCTCTGATAGTCTTGTTTCTTTCAGGGAAGCAGCCTTCATCTTGCGAAAACTCCTTCTGATCCTCACGGTTCTGGTTCCGCTGCTGGGCGGGGCAGGATGGTGGTATTTCCGTGAGCAGGCGCTGCCCGATTACGGGCCTGCTTACCGCGAATATGCCTACGTGACCAACGGCAAGAGCAACACCGTGAGCGTGATCGATCTGCGCACGTTCGAGCCGGCAAAAACCATTGCGGTTGGAATGGAGCCGACCGGCGTCGCGGCCAATAGCAAGAAAAATGAAATCTACGTAGTCAATACGGGGTCGAACAACGTCAGCGTGATTGACGCCGAGAAAAATGCCGTGGTGGCCACGATCGGAGTCCATGGCAAGCCGTACTTCATCGACGTGTCGGAAGATGGAAAACGAGCGTATGTGGCGAACTCCGCATCGGCCAATGTGTCGGTGATCGACCTGGAAAAGCGCGCGCTCATCGGCAATGTGCGCGTAGGCGCTGCGCCGGGGCTGGCGCGCGTTTCGCCCGATGGCGCGGCTGTGGTGGTCTCAAACCGGAGTGACAACACCGTTACGTTGATCGACGCGAAGCTATTGCGCGTGCGGGCAACTTTACCGGTCTGCCAGCAACCGGAAGACATCGCCATCCTGCCGGATTCGAGCAAAGCATTCGTGGCGTGTTCGGGCTCCTCGCAAGTGGCATCGATCGCGCTGAAAACGAGTGAGGCGACCAGCGACCGTGTGCTGGCATTGCTCGATGTCGGCAAGACGCCCGTGAGCCTGGCGCTCAAGCCAGATGGCGGTGAACTGATCGCGTGCGATTTCGATTCGGGCAGCATTTCGATTATAGAAACAGGGAATGATGAGGTCGGCAGCAGCGCATTGATCGGGCAGAATCCGACGCATGCAGTGATCGCGCTCGACAACTCGCGGTTATACGCCAGCAACTTCGGCTCCAATAGCGTCGCCGTCTATGACATTGATTTGGGCCGCAGAGTCGCAACGGTGGCTGTCGGCAGCCGTCCGGATGGCCTGGCGTTGTCGCAGGATCAGAAGTATCTTCTTGTGCTCGACACGCAGGCGGGCGATGTTACGGTGATCCAGAAGCGCACGCCGCGAAAGCTGGAGCCCACGGAATATTCGCTTCTGACCATGATTCCGGTAGGCGTGCAACCGAATGGGATCGTGGTGAAAGCATTTATCATGAGCGGGCCGGAGAAGAAGTAGCGGGCTATCGGAGCCTGACTACGTTGGAACTTTCAGGATCAGATACGCGCCGACCATCGCGAAGATCAGGTCCGGTGACCACGCCGCCAGCGCTGGCGGTAACTGGCTGATATCTCCCATCGCTTCGAACAAGCGCGATACCACGGTGTAGATCACGGCGATTCCCACCGCGACTGCGACTCCCGTGATCGCTCCCTTCTTGGACGCTGACAGCGAAAAAGGAACGGCGAGCACCGCCATGATCAGCGTGATCAGCGGGTAGGAAAGCTTTTTGTTTAATTGCACGCGCAGTTTCACCACATCGAAGCCGCTCTGCTGCAGGTCACCGATGTAGCGGCGCAGCTCTTCATAGTTCATCTCAGAATACTGCTTCACTTCCTTCTTGAAATAGGACGGCTCTTCGTTGATCTGCGGGAAGGTGGAGACGTCGAAGGTGTGGAAGCCGGCGATGGCTGGGCCGCGCAGGGTGCGCTGCCAGCCTTGTTCGTAGATCCATCGGCCCAGCTCCCGGCCCCAGTGGGCGCGGTCCGCGTGGATGCGCTCGGTAATCGCGAAGCTGGCGGGGTCGAGTTGAAAGACGGTGAGGTTGGCGAACTGATCGCGGTCGGCGTCAAAGAACTGGTAATAGTAAATGTCATTGTTCTGGCCGAAAATCCAGCGGCGATCGGGACGAAGATAAGTCTGCGGCGGCTTGCCCTTGATCTGGTTGTGCAGCGCTTCCTGCCGCTTGTTGGTGTGCGGCAGGTAGAACTGATCGGCAAAGAACAGGCCCGAGGCGAGCATCGCGGCCGCAACCATCACGGGCGTGACGATGCGGTAGATGCTGGTTCCAGTGGCCTTGATCGCAGTGATCTCGTTTGAGCGGTTCATCAATCCGAATGTGATCAGCACTGCCAGCAGCATGATCAGCGGCGCAACGCTGTAGAGCAGGTAAGGAGAAGCGTTCAGCAGATACTCGACGACCACAATCGCGGGCGTCTGGTTGTGCAGGATGTCGCCCAGCAACTCGAACAAGGTGAAGACCTGCATGAGGACGAGGAACGCCAGCACGATCATCCCGAGGTAGAGGAAAAAGTCGCGCAGGATGTAGTCATCGAGCAGCGTGGGGAAGTTGGCGCTGAATACTCTGCGCCTCGTGGAGGCGCGCTCGAAAGCGTTACCGGGGTCTCGACGCCTGCGCCTGCGCTCGACTGGGGGGACACTCGCCGAAGAGATTGCTGCCGGCTTATCGCGCTTCCATGCCAAACGGATCGCCGACAGCGACAAAGGCCGCCTCTCGGCTTGCCACAACAAAAACAGCGCAGCGGCAAAGAAGACGAAGTTCGCCAGCCATGCTCCGAAAACCGGGCTGACCCGGCCCTGCTTGGCGAGCGAAACTCCGATTAGAGAAATGAAGTAATAGATGAAGACGAGCGCAATCGTGAGCACGAAACCGCCCGACTTGCCGCTCTTCTTCGATGAAAGGCCCAACGGGATTCCGACCATCGCCAGCACCACGCACGCTGTGGGCAAGGCGAAGCGGTTGTGAAATTCGATGAGGTAGAGGCGAGCCGTGGCGGGATCGGCACCGGCGGCGCGCTCGCGCAGCGCCCGTGTTCCTGTCGCCCGGTATGGAATTTGCTCGTCCGCCTTGTTTTCTGATGACGCCAGTTCGATTGGGATATCGGTCTGCAGGAACGTGGAAATCTGATAGTGATCGGCTTTCGCCGGATCGGTTTCGTGCGTGGAACCGTTGGTTAAGTGCAGATGGAGGCGGTCCTGGCCCTCCGGAACGAGGATTCCTTCCTTAGCCAACGTGATGGATGGATTGGCGGGATCAGAGATGTCGGCGAGAAATACATCGTTCCATACCGCGCCGCCTTGCGCGCTGTGTACATCCTGCACGTAGAGCACGAGCTTGGGAAAACCTTCGTAAAACACTCGAGGTTGCACTTCGTACGAAACTTGCGAGCCTTTGAGTTGATCCTCGAGGCGACCCAGCGAGGCGAGCGACCACGGCGCGAGGTAGAGGCCGTTGAGCAGAGCGAGGCCCCAGGCGGCGGTGACAAAGATTGCGAGCACGCGGCCGAAGCTCCACACGCCCATGCCGCTGGCGCGCATGGCAGTGATTTCACTGTCGGCGGCGAGCCGGCTCAAGCCGATGAGAATGCCAACCAGAACGCTCATCGGGATCGTGTACGTCAGGGCGAAGGGGACAGTGTAGAAGAAGATTTGCGCGACACTGGGCAGCGGCGCACTGGCGCGGACCACTAGTTCCAGGATGCGTCCCAGGTCGCGGGTGAAAAGTACAAAGGTGAAGATGGCCGCGCCGATGAGGGCGTGCGAGGTGACTTCACGAAGGATGTAGCGGGTGAGAATCCGCATGGTGGCGCGCTAGCAGCATAGCATTAAAAGCAGTTGCCGGCCGCCAGTGGCCAGTTCTTGTGCGGCCCTACTATCTATCCTGCTTTCAGAAACAACGCTCCCAGCGGCGGCAGTGTTAGCTTCAGCGAGTAAGGACGTCCGTGGGCGGGTTCTTCTTCGGCTTGGACTCCGCCGAGGTTGCCTACGCCGGTGCCGCCGTATTCGTGGGCGTCGCTGTTGAGCAGTTCGCGCCAGTAGCCTCCGGCGGGAACGCCTATGCGATAGCCAACTCGCGGGATCGGCGTGAAGTTGCAAACTATCAGAACTGTGTCTGCCGGAGTTTCGCTCTTGCGCAGTAACGAAATCGTGCTGGTCAGGTTGTCGTTGCAATCGACCCACTCGAAGCCCGCGGAGTTATTGTCGAGCAGGTGCAGCGCGGGCTCACTGCGATAGACGCGGTTCAACTCTCCAACCCAATTCTGCATGCCGCTGTGAACTGGATACTGCAGTACATCCCACTCGAGGCTGCTGTCGTGGGCCCACTCGCGAACCTGGCCGAATTCGTCGCCCATGAACATCAGTTTCTTTCCTGGCTGCGCGTACATGTAGGCGAACAGGAGGCGCAGGTTGGCGAAGCGTTGCCATTCGTCCCCGGGCATCTTTGCGATCAGCGAGCCTTTGCCGTGGACGACCTCATCATGCGAAAGCGGCAGCACAAAATTTTCCTGGAACGAATACAACATACGGAAGGTCAGCTTGCTGTGATGGTATTTGCGATGAATGGGATCCTGGCTGAAATATTCGAGCGTGTCGTGCATCCATCCCATATCCCACTTCATGCCGAAGCCCAGGCCGCCGAGATATACCGGCCGCGAAACCATAGGCCATGATGTGGATTCTTCGGCCGTAGTCTGGATGTCAGGATGTTCTTTGTAGGCTTCCTGATTGAAGCGGCGGAGGAAGTCGATGGCTTCGAGGTTTTCGCGGCCGCCGAATTTGTTCGGAATCCACTCGCCCTCTTTGCGAGAGTAATCGAGGTAAAGCATGGAAGCGACTGCATCCACGCGCAAGCCGTCGATGTGATACTTGTCGAGCCAGAACATGGCGCTCGACATCAGAAAGCTGCGAACCTCGCTGCGTCCGTAGTTAAAGATGTGCGTCTTCCAATCGGGATGGAAACCCTGGCGCGAATCCGCATGCTCATATAAGTGCGTGCCGTCGAAGTAGGCAAGACCGTGGGCGTCGGAAGGGAAGTGCGACGGCACCCAGTCGAGGATTACAGCGATGCCGTGCTGGTGCAGGTAGTCGACCAGATACATGAAATCCTGCGGCGTACCGTAGCGCGATGTGGGAGCGAAGTAGCCGGTGGTCTGGTAGCCCCAGGAACCGTAGAAGGGATGCTCCATCACCGGAAGAAATTCTACGTGGGTATAGCCCATGCGTTCCACGTACTCGGCGAGACGCGGCGCGGTCTCGCGATAGGTCAGCGGACGATTGTGATCCTCGGGAACGCGCATCCACGAGCCGAGGTGAACTTCATAGATGGAATGAGGCGCGCGCAGAGAGTTGCGTGCGGCGCGGTTCTGCATCCAATCGCGGTCGTTCCATTGATAATCGAGATCCCATACAACGGACGCGGTGCGCGGCGGTTTCTCGTGCAGCAGGCCAAGCGGGTCGGCCTTGTCAACGTGGTAGCCGTGAGTACGCGACTCGATGTGAAATTTGTAAAGCGCGCCTTTGGTCACTCCGGGAACGAAGCACTCCCAGATGCCGGAGTTTCCGCGAGGGGTAAGCAAATTGGTGCGCGCACCCCAGGAGTTGAAACTGCCAATCACAGAAATCAAGCGGGCATTCGGCGCCCACACGCTGAAGGCCGCTCCCTGTTGGCCGTCGCGCGAGACCAGATGCGCGCCCACGGTTTCGTACATGCGATAGTTGCTGCCTTCGTTGAACAGGTAGAGATCCTGATCGGAGAGCAGAGTGATGCGGTCGGAGGCGGTGGTAAGGGTATCGGGCATCTTGCGCGTTCTTAGTGTACCGGAAGAGGCTCATCCTGGCACCGGAGGATACTTTGGCAATGCTCGCTAAACGCACCATGACCTTGCGTACCAAAGAGAAGCGGAAATCCGCATGCTAGACTTTTCTTGCCGCCCATGCCCGCCCTGCGTCTAATTCTTCTCTGGCATCAGCACCAGCCTTTCTACAAGGATCTGGTGACTGGAGAATATCGCCTGCCCTGGGTGCGACTGCATGGACTGAAAGATTATTACGGCATGGTGAAGCTGCTGGATGAGTTTCCCAATGTGCATCAGAATTTCAACCTGGTGCCGTCGCTGATCACGCAGATTCAGGATTACGTGGCGGGAACGGCGAAGGATCCGTTTCTGAAGGTCGCGGCCAAGCCGGCGAAAGATTTGACGCAGCAAGAACGGCAGTTCGCCTTGCAGTACCTCTTTCAGGCCAATCACGCGAACGTAATTGGACGGTACCCGCGCTACCGGGAATTGCTCGATTCTTTCCGAGGGCACGGTTACTTGCCCGAGAAGGCGGAGAAATATTTCACGCCGCAACATTTCACTGACTTGCAGGTGCTATCGCAGATCGCATGGTTCGACGAATTCTTTCTGGAGCATAAAGACATTGCAGCGCTGGTCCAGAAAGAACGTAACTACTCGCTTGAAGATCAGGAGTTTGTGATCAAACAGGAGCGGGAGTTGCTGGGCAAGGTCTTGCCGGCGCATGCCGACGCGGCGAAGAAAGGCTCGATCGAGATCTCGGCTACGCCTTTCTATCATCCGATTCTTCCGCTGGTCTGCGACACCAATGCCGGGGCAGCTTCATCGCCGGGCCTGCCTTTGCCGCAGAATCGGTTTCGGCATCCTGAGGACGCGCGCGAACAACTGGTGCAGGCGCTCGATCTCCATCAGAAAGTTTTTGGAGTGCGGCCGCAGGGTATCTGGCCGTCGGAGGGCAGCGTCTCGGAAGAAGTGCTGGCCATTGCGCACAGTCTCGGCATTAAGTGGATGGCGACCGACGAAGGCGTGCTCGGGCGCAGCACCGGCGTGTTCTTTCAGCGCGACGGCGACGGCCGGCTGCCCACGCATCTGGCGGAGCGACTTTATGACATCCATCGTTATGAGAACGGCCAGACGGCCATGCACATGGTTTTTCGCGATCACACGATTTCCGATCTGATCGGCTTTGTCTACTCGGGCATGGATCCACGCGAGGCAGCCGCACATCTGCTGTGCAATATTAAGGACGCGGCTCAGCCCGTGCTGGCCCAAGGGCGCGACGCCGTCGTGTCGGTAATTCTCGATGGGGAGAATGCGTGGGAATATTATCCGAAGTCGGGGCGGGAGTTTCTGCGGCGATTTTATGACGCGCTGCAGCGCGAACAGGGATTGGAAGCGGTCACGATTTCAGAGGCGATTGCTCGCCATCGAAATTTCTCGCCTCTCAAGTCTCTGGTGCCGGGCTCGTGGATTCATGCGAACTTCAATGTCTGGATTGGCGCTCCGGAAGACAACCGCGCCTGGGATTATCTTCACCATGCGCGCGAATTCTATGCGCAGAATGCGGCTCGAGCCACGGAAGCCCAACGCAAGCTAGCCTTCGAAGAAATCCTAATTGCCGAGGGCAGCGATTGGAACTGGTGGTATGGGCCGGAGCACCACTCGGCGAACGACCGCGACTTTGACGAGCTCTACCGCAAACATCTTTCGAATGTTTACCAGGCGTTGGGCGCTACGCCTCCGGATTATTTATCGCAGCCGATCACCGCTGGCGAAGTGCGGCCGGCGTTCACGCCGCAGACGGCTTATATTCATCCGCGCATCACTGGCGACAAGGTCCGCTACTTTGAGTGGATGGGTTCTGCAATCTTTACCGCCGACCAGCGCGCCGGAGCGATGCATGGAAAACAGTTCTTGCTCGATTCGGTTTACGCCGGAATCGACGCTACATTCGTGTACGGCCGATTAGATTTTGCCGGGCCGGTCCCAGCCATGGAATGCGATCTGGTCGTGAACTTGGAATCCTGGGCGAACGGGGAGCCGCGTCCACGGCGGTCGCTGCGTCTGGATGCACGAGTGGAGGCCGGCAAGCTTACGGGATGGAAGATCGACGGCCTCGATGAAGCCACGTCAGTGGCTTCGACCAAGAGTGAGGACGTAGCCAAGGCGGCTTTGATGCGCAACTTTGAATTTCGCCTGCCTTTGAGTTGGTTGCTTGCTGCGCCGGGTTCGGCTTCGAGCCAGACCGCGGCAGAAAAAGAAAAGGGTGCAGTCCCGATCCCTGCAACCAGCCGTCTGCGGCTGCGCTTCAGTCTCTGGCAAAATCGTTTGCCGGTGGACGCATTGCCGATGGAAGGTTGGATCGAACTGCAGTTGCTGAGTGAATGGGAGTTGGCGTCCGGGTAATATCCTGGGGAACCAATCTAGGGCCGCAGGATCAAGAGATCCTTGATCCTTCCTTGGAAACCTCGGTCGAAAGTCACGAGGTTTAGATGCGACGCTGAGGCAAACGCGGCCAAGTAAGAGTCCGACCAGGTTTTCGGGCCGGGATAGTTCCGATCAGAAAACGAGCGAAAAACGGAGTCAATGTTTAGGGATTCCTCAAGGAAAACAACACGACTATCTCCCAACCATCGATCGTAGGCTGCCCAAGCTTGGTTCTGAGTCATCACTTCATCGGTACCCATCATTGCCTCGGTGGTAAGAAGCCGGAGCAAACTGAGCTGAGTAAAGCGGCAAAAGCAAACGCGCGCTTCCACGTCCAGTTCATCGAACCATGCTTTGGCGATGCTGTGGTGAACGTGGCCTGCATAGGTCATGGCGACCCACACGTTTACATCAGGGAAAAGGAATGATCTCGAAAATCTTGGCATTATCCAGCTCAAGCGTCCCCGGCCGCTTTGAGGGTACGATGGGAAGTGAAACACGCCTGGTTCTGCGGCCGCGGTTCTTCAGCTCCCGCTCCACACTACGGAGTATTAGTTCCTTGACGGAGTGTCCTTCCTTCGCGGCTTTACCTTTGAGCTCACGATAGATCGGATCCGGGATGTCTACTGTCGTTCTCACACTCCGATGCTGCCATATTTATGGCTGACTGTCAAGGCTTGCGGTACACCTGCAATAAAAAACCGGAACAGACGGCTCGGGTTTTCGCCTAGCCAAATATCGGCTTACTGCCCCGCGCTAGCCACCACGGGCGTCATCGCCAGCGGTCGATTGAGTTCGAGCGTAAGGTCGGTGCCAGCCGGAAGAACTGCCGAGTGATGTTTGCTGAGCCAGTGAACGCCGGTCGAGCCTGCGCCGACCACTCCGCCGATGAGGACTCCCGGCGGTCCGCCGATGAGGCCGCCGATCAACATTCCACCTGCGGTGCCGCCGCCAGTTTCCCATTGATCGCGGCGGTCGTGGCCAGATCCCTTGAACTCGCCTTCGCGGTTCACGTCAGTGTCGCGTCCGGCATTCGTGTCAACCAGAGTCGCGTCGAGAAAGAATCGTTCGCCGGTCGGAAGGACCAGCGCTTCGGGCATAATGCCGATGGTCGGCTTGCCTGAGATGCGGCGCGGTTCGCTCACCCTGGTAACGCGGCCCTCCACCATCGCTCCTGCCGGAATCACAACTCTACCGTTGAGCATCACGGGTTCTGCCAGGCGTGCCCGGAAAGGGTCACCCGCTTTGTTGCTGAAGGTCGCGAGAGTTGTATCGAGTTTGACCATCAGAGCGGTGCCGGCCGGAACGGGCGAAATGGTCTGCGCTACGGCCATTGTGCTCATGCACGAACCTGCCACCAATAAGCTGCAGGATAGAACTGTCCACTTCTTCATGATTCCTCCTCAGGTCTTACAACCCCTAAGTGCCTCAATTGTTGCTTCAACTCTAGACTAGAAGGATGGCTGCGACAATAAGCGAGCCGAATCGGGGAACCAGCGAAGATAAGGGTTAAGCCGTCACAAAGGTTAATCTGAAATCCGAATTCCCAGCCGAGATTGCAGTTGCTTGCGATAACGCCGGCTCATGCGAAGTTCGGTTCCGTTTTCGAGCAGCACCTGGTAATCGCCGTCTTCGCTGACTTTGAGACCCCGGACGCGATCGAGGTTCACGATGGTCGAGCGATGTATGCGGCAAAACGTAGCTGGATCTAAATCCTGTTCCAGTTCAGCCATGCTGCGGCGCAACAGGTGAGTCTTATCCCCAACGTGCAGAGCCGCGTAGTAGTCGGCGGCCTCGATCCAATCGATCTCCGATAGGCTGACGAATGCGACCTGACCGGCGCTCTTGATGGTCAAGCGCTGAAGTTTCTTGGGCAAGCCTTTGCCCTGCGCGATCTTTTGCTTGGCGCGGCCCAATGCACGATCGAACCTCGCATTATCGAAGGGCTTCAACAGATAATCGAGCGCTCCGGCTTCGAAAGCCCTCAGCGCGTACTGATCGTAGGCGGTTACAAAGATGATCGCGGCAGGCACGTTTTTTCCCAGCAACTCGAGGACATCGAACCCATCGCACTCCGGCATCTGCACGTCGAGGAAAAGAAGGTCTGGTTTCGCGGCACGGATTTCTCGCGGTGCATCCACACCGGAGCCGCACTCGCTGACAATTTCAATTTCCGGATCGAGCCGCAACAGCACGCTGAGATTACTGCGCGCGAGCGGTTCGTCGTCGACAATGACCGTGCGTATCTTGATCGGACTTGCCTCCGCAGACACGAATCACTCCTTCGTCAATGAAACGAAAGGTACAGCAACGAATGGCACGGAAACCGATACTTCCACACCGTCCGGGTCGTGATTTCGCAGGCTCAACTCGAAGGCATCTCCATACAGGCTTTGCAATCGAGTTCGCATATTCGAGATCCCGATTCCATCGCGACCACTTGCTGGCAAGCTAGGGCCGTCGTTGTAAACACTGAGCGTGAGCCTCCCGTTGGAGCGAATGGCAGCAATCCGAATCGCGCCTCCCTGGGCCCGTTTTGCGATTCCGTGCTTAATCGCGTTCTCGACGATGGGCTGCAAAATCAGCGGCGGCACCTGCGCAAGAAGAAGTTCCTTGGGCACATCTACACTCAACTGAAGCCGCTCCACAAACCGAACCTTCTGAATGTCGAGATATTTTTGCGCGAACTCCATTTCCTCACTCAGGGGCACCTGTTGGCGAGTGGAATCCTCCAACACGCGGCGCAGAAAATCGCTCAACCCCGCAATCGTGCTCACCGCGTCGTCGTTTCTTCCCTCCCGCACGAGGCCGGCGACAGCGTTGAGCGAATTGAATAGAAAGTGTGGTTCGATCTGGTGCCGGAGCGCATCGAGTTGGGCCTTCGAGAGTTGCTCGTTGAGTCGCGCAGTCTCGGTCTGTTGATAAGCGATGCGCGCTCGTGAATCGAGTACGTAGCCGAGCGCAAGGACCGCAGTGTACAGAACGAGGTAAGAGAGAATTCCGTTGTAGAACCTGTCAAATAAGAGAGGCGCGAACGGGCGACGGATCAAACTGTATCCGTAGGGATTGAATGCCAGGTCGAGCCAGGCAGCCCAGGCAGCGAAGATAAGCCCGATGCTGGCGCAGGCGGCGAGATGCGCCGGCCACGTCGCGAGCGGCCTCAATCTCACCGGAGGGAATCGGCGCCCGAGGCGCATGATGAATCCAGTTGCGAGCGCCCACGGCAGCCAGGAAACGACCGTGGTCACGAACAGCTTCGTCCAGGCGTGATGCATACCCTCAGCGCGCATCACCAGGACGGTCTGCATCGCATCGACCAGCCCGAAGCCGAACCACACCGAGGCAATCCATATCCACCGGTGCGGCTGCGAGCGGAGAGCTACGGCGTCCATATCGAGATCGTATCTTACTGCGCTCGCTAAAAGGCTAAAGATGCAGTGAATCGCCAGAGCCCTGCAGTCACTGGTCTAGCCAGCAAGCACGCCCAGAGAGATACTGCCTTCATGCTCACTCCATTCAAGACCGCGCTGTTGCTTCTGATTGCTCTAGTTCTTCTGGCCGCTTTCATGCAGTACCCGTCTTCGACGACCTCCGGGCCGGAATATACCAGCGACGCGAAGCTCGAACTTCCCGAGCATTATCGAGATTGGGTTTACCTAACATCCGGCTTCGACATGAGTTACAACCCGGCCATGCAGATGGCCGATCATCACATGTTCGACAATGTGTTTGTAAATCCGGAAGCTTACAAAGCATTTGTGCAAACCGGCACCTGGCCTGACAAGACAATGCTCGTCCTCGAAGTCCGCGGCGCGCAGGGCAAGGGATCGATCAACCAGAAAGGCAATTACCAGGGAACCGAAGTGATGGGACTCGAAGTGCATATCAAAGACGAAGCGCGCTTTCCCGGCAAATGGGCTTTCTTTGGGTTCGATGACGGCAAGACCGGGAAAATGGTTCCGCTAACGGCGGACTGTTACACTTGCCACGCTGCCCATGCGGCGGTAGACACCACGTTCGTCCAGTTCTATCCGACACTGCTGCCGATCGCGAAAAGCAAGGGTACACTCTCTGCCGCATACCTGAAAGAGACTGAAGCATCTGAGAAGAATGAAAAGAAGTAGCACGCAGTTCCCCAGTTCGTTGAGATCATCTTGGGCAGCGTCCTGATTTGAAATTAGGACGCTGCCACATCCTCCAATAGGGGATTACTTTGAACCTTGCTTACCGGTCATAATTATTGCGTACAAGATCCCACCGACGATGAGCCCGGGAAGTAATCCGTACAGCGGAAAGGCGAAGAGAGTGGCATCTTCGATGATCCCCTTGCGGAAAAGAACGCCGCCAATTGCCGAGAAAATAAAAAATCCTAAGATCATTGACACGCATGTGGCAAGACCGGCGACGATGAAGCGCAGTACGAACTCAAGCAAATGTCTCATGAGCCTGTTCTTTCGGTTCACAGCCTATCCGTCGGCCGCTATCTGCGTCAAAATGAAAATAGCGCGATGCTCCATCCCCCCATTGCCCCCATCCGCTCGTCTCCCATCCGCTATAATCGTGAGTTTCAGACCTGATCACATGTTGATAGAGAGACAAGGAAGGTAATCACGGTATGACGAATATCGCGGCAATCATTGGACGCGAAGTGCTGGATTCGCGCGGCAATCCTACAGTAGAAGCCGAAGTGCAACTAGGGAGTGGCACCTCAGGAAGAGCCATTGTGCCAAGCGGAGCATCGACCGGCGAGCACGAGGCCGTCGAACTGCGCGACGGAGACAACGCGCGCTTTCTCGGCAAAGGAGTGCTCAAGGCCGTCGAAAACGTCAACGGCGAGATCGCCGACGCGCTCGCCAATTGGGATGCGTACGACCAGCGCGGCCTCGACCAGAAGATGATCGAACTCGACGGCACCGAGAACAAGAGCCGGCTGGGAGCGAACGCAATTCTCGCGGTCTCGATGGCGGCGGCGCGCGCAGCTTCACTCGAATACAATCTCCCGCTCTATCGCTATCTCGGCGGCGTGGGCGCCAACACGCTGCCCGTGCCCATGATGAACATTCTCAACGGCGGAGCTCACGCCGACAACAACGTCGACTTCCAGGAATTCATGGTGATGCCCGTAGGCGCGCCTTCGTTTTCTGAAGCGCTGCGCTGGGGCGTGGAAGTTTTTCATACCCTCAAGGGAGTCCTCAAGAAGCGCGGTTACAACACATCCGTAGGCGATGAAGGCGGTTTCGCACCTTCAGTGAAATCGAATGTCGAGGCCATCGAAGTAGTGCTCGAAGCGATTCAGCAGGCTGGTTACAAGCCCGGAGAAGAAATCGCCATCGCACTCGATCCCGCGGCCAGCGAGTTCTATCAGGACCACAGATACGTCTTCAAAAAGTCCGACAACTCCATGAAGAGTTCTGACGACATGGTCAAGTTTTGGTCGAAGTGGGCGAACGACTATCCCATCGTGTCGCTCGAGGACGGACTCGCTGAAGACGACTGGGAAGGCTGGCAGAACCTCACCAAAGAACTCGGCGGCAAAATTCAACTGGTGGGCGACGACATCTTCGTCACCAACATTCAATTTCTGCAAGAAGGAATCGACAAAGGTGTGGCCAATTCGATTCTGATCAAAGTAAATCAGATCGGCACGGTCAGCGAGACTCTGGATGCAATCGACCTCGCGCGGCGCAACGGTTATACGTCGGTGATCTCGCACCGCTCCGGCGAGACGGAAGACACCTTCATCGCAGACCTGGCCGTAGCCACAGGCGCTGGACAGATCAAGACCGGGTCGGCGTCGCGTACCGACCGCATCGCGAAGTACAACCAGTTATTGCGGATCGAATCGGAGTTGGGCGATTCGGCGAGATTCTTGGGGTTGAAGGCGCTGAACTATAGGCACTAGCTGAAGGAAGCTGCGAGCCTTATGTGGAGGCAGCCGCCCACGGCTGCCCGTCGAGCGAAGCCGCAATCCTTTTTTACTGCAGGCAACAACACAAACACATTGCAGTCAGGAGTTTCATAAGCGCGCCTTCCGTTTGTTGGATATACTTCCTCGACTATGTTTCAACCTCGTCTGCGTCCGTTCGCATTGTTTCTTCTGCTCTTCATAGTGCTGGGCCTCGGGGGTGGGGCAGCGCAGGCATCTCCAGTGGCAACCGCCGCCACGCAAGATTACCTGGTTTACGTAGTCTGCGAATCCGCCGACAAGATTGTGCTCATTCGCTTCGGCCCCAACGGCGCGCACATCGAGAGCGAAATGCGCACCGGTCTCATGCCCATGGACGTCAACGGCCCGCATGGCATCGCCGTTTCTCCCGACAAAAAGTTTTTCTATGTTTCCGAAGGCCACGGTCGGCCCGACGGATCGGTGTGGAAATACCGCGCCGGCACCGACGAAGTTATCAAGTACACCAACCTCGGCCTGTTTCCGGCTACGACCGACATCACTCCCGACGGCAGCTTCATCTACGTGGCCAATGCAAATTTCCACGGCGACATGGTTCCGTCATCGATCTCAGTAGTCGCCACCGACCAGATGATCGAGGTCAAGCGCATCCCAACCTGCACCATGCCCCACGGCTCGCGCCTGAATCACGATGGCACGAAACACTATTCGGTTTGCATGATGGACGACATGCTGGTCGAGATCGATACCAGAAAATTTGCCGTGGATCGCTACTTCATTCTGGGCAAGGGCAAGGAAATGGGCATGGCCGGCGCGCCAGATCCTCATGCGATGCCCGACCACAAGAGCGCCACATGCACGCCCACGTGGGCGCAACCATCAAACGACGGATCGATCATCTACGTGGCCTGCAATCAATCGAACGAGATCGTCGCGATCAGGACTGACACATGGACTCTGGCTCGCCGCTTTCCCGCAGGAACCGGCGTTTACAATCTCGCAATGACCAAAGACGGACGGCTGATCGCAACCAACAAACGCGGGCAGTCGGTGTCGATCTTCGATCCCGTCACAGGTCGCGAGCTGGCAAAGATTCCCACGCAAAGAAAAATTGTGCACGGGGCAGTAGTAACGCCAGACGACCGCTACGCTTTTATCTCGGTAGAAGGAGTCGGCTCCGAGCCCGGCACGGTCGAAGTGATCGATCTCGCAAGGTTGAAAACGGTGGCCACGGTCGATGTGGGGCCGCAGGCGGCAGGCATTGATTTCTGGAAAATGGAACCAACCAAGTAGAAGGTCGTTGGCCGTGAGCCGTTGGCCGTCCGCTCGGTTTTGCCAACGACCAACGACGAACGACCAACGACGATTTAGTCTTTTCAGCCCGGAGGCCGAATGTTCAAGCACAGCGCAGTTGCATTGGCAGTCGCAGTCATGCTTCTTTCAGCAGCAACTATCGTTTGGTCGCAGGACACGACCTCCGACGCCGCCAAGCAAGAGCCACCCAGCACTTCCGTGGCTCCGGCCAGCGTGGAGATCAGTCCGGCCACCGTCGACGCTCACGTCGGAGAAAAAATCAAATTCACCGCCTCCGCCAAAGACGCCGCCGGCAATCCCATCGACGAAAAGCCCTCGGTGTGGTTTGCCGCTCCCTTCGATCTCGCGGGCGCCGATGAGTCCGGCGAAGTAACGTTTCATGCGCCGGGAGTGGTGACCGTAGGTGCCGTGATCGCCGGGAAGACTGGCTATGCCACCGTGAACGTGGGGAATTCGAAAATCACGAGCGTCGAAATCGAGCCCCCCGTTTATCCGGTCGTCGCCGGAGCCGCCGAAAAGCTTTTGGCCACAGCACGCACGGCGAACGGAAACCCCCGAAGCGATGCTGCGATCAAGTGGACATCGGAGAAACCGTCGGTTGCCAGCGTGGACACGGCCGGACTAGTCACGGGTCTGGCACCCGGCAGCGTGACGATCATAGCGACGTCGGAAGGAGCGAGCGGCAAGATTACGTTACAGGTGGTGCGCGATACGGTGCGAAAGCTAAATGTAAAACCGGTAACGGCTGAGGCGCGTACCGGCGACGTAGTTCACTTCGTTGCAGGCGCGGCCGACTCTGCCGGAGGTCCGGTGAAAGATCCAGCGGTCCGCTGGTCAATAACCGGAGAAGGCGCCTCGATCTATCCCGACGGCGCATTTGTGGCGGAGAAAGCTGGCACCTACGTGGTCGTAGCCAGCAGCGGACAGCACAGCGCCGCCGCGTCGGTCGTGGTTCGACCGCGCAACGTCGCGCGCGAGATGAATGTCGTCTCTCATACTCCCATGCCCGATCTGCAAATGTCGGAAGAATGGATCATCGGCCACCACGCTTATCTCTCGACCATCGCAGATAAAGTTTTCGTCTACGACATTGCCGATCCAGCGAATCCAAAACTGCTCGACACTCTCACCGTCGACGCTCGCATCATCAACGACATCAGCACCACGCCCGACGAAAAAATCGGCGTGTTCACGCGCGAAGGCGCTTCGAACCGCAAGAATGGAATCGTCTTCCTCGACACCTCCGACGCCGCGCACCTGAAAGTTCTTTCCGAGTACACCGCGACCGTTACCGGAGGCGTGCACAGCGCCTATATCGATGGCCACTACGTCTACATCACCGACGATGCCACTGGATCGCTCCGTGTTATTGATTTTCAAGATGTGAAGCATCCCAAGGAAGTGGCACGATGGGAAGCCCAGAATCCAACTGCAGTCAGCATGGAAACCAAGCACGGAACCGTAACCAGCGGACGCTATCTGCACGACCTGCAAGTGAAAGATGGTCTCGCCTATCTCGCCTACTGGCGAGATGGATTGATCATCCTCGATGTAGGCAACGGCATGGCCGGAGGCACTCCGGAGAATCCCAAACTCGTCAGCCAATATCACTTCAACCACTACGAGCTTTACGGAGACGGCTGGCTGGCCGGCTCGCACAGTGTCTTCCGCTACAAGAATTATTTATTTGTCGGCGACGAAGTCTTCCCCGCGATTTTCGAACTCGACGATCGCGACCGCATTCCGGTGCGCGCCATCTGCCACGTCATGGACGTTTCCGACCTCAAGCATCCCCGCGAAGTCGCGCAATACGAAGTGCCGGAAGGAGGCTCGCACAATTTCTGGGCCGCGAACGACATGCTCTATGAGGGCTACTATAGCGGCGGCGCGCGCGTGCTCGATATTTCCGGCGAGCTTCGCGGCGATCTCTATCGCCAGGGCCGCGAAATCGCCCGCTTCTGGACCGGCGACGCGAAAGGCTTCCGTCCAAACCTGCCATTCGTTTGGGGAGGCCAACCCTGTTCAGTGACATGCGACAGTCCCCTGCTCAACAGCCTGATCTATTTCAACGACATTCACTCCGGCCTATGGATCACAAAACTCGGCGACCCCAAATTCGAAGGCTCGGCCAGCTCCCCAGCAGTCCGCAAGGGGGAACGAACTATCCATTAATGCGGAGGAAAAATGTTTGGGAAAGGCACGACTTGAGTCCTGCGCTTAAGTTGATGCACGCACCACCTGGTCAATGAGTGCTACGGCGATTTTTCGCCAATCGACTGGATCGGCCGCCCATGCCAAGCGCGAAGCCGTAAACGCATGCTCCGACGACAATAATCCGCCAGCTAAGCAGGAGGATTCCCTCAAGCTTGAGCGATCCGGCGGGCAGCGTAGCTCTTCGACTCTTCCACCCGACTAGGCCGAATAACGCAGTTGCGATGATGGTTGATGCGACGAGCCACACTTGCAGTGATCGACCAACAACATCCTCCATATTGATAGACCTCAGCGCCAAGGACCCTTGGTCTACCCAATGATGCGTTATTGGTATAACGAATAAAGCAAAGAGAAACAAGTTCACGTACAAAATTGATCTGATGATAGACCGGGAACACATGGCGGGGTGCGCCGTATCCATAACGGTACAGCGGAGTATGCTCCTGTTGAGCCTATCCTAGGCAGTCAATTGCAGCTAACAAGCCATTTACGCTCATCGATCCTGCCGGGCGTGTGATCCCACCAAGTCAAATTTATTCCTCTCCGAGTCCTACTGTCCAGGTTTGTGATATAAAGTACTCTTCACTGCAGTATCCAGAATCAGAGAGATTCCTATGCAGACTCAAGCGGTAAACGATGCGGGAAACCTGCTCTTCGTGGTCTTCCTTCTTGTCACCGTAGTCCTAACCGCGGTGCTCGCCTACCGTAAGCTTCGCGGACGCCCAATTCGAAGACCGGCTCTGGCCATTGGGGTCTGCTTCGCTGCTTACGTGGTGATTCTGGTCGGAGTCTCTCTAAGCAGCAGCACCCGTCAACTCCCTCTCGGAACTGACAAGTGTTTCGACGACTGGTGTGCGACCGTCGCCGGAGCGCGGTCCCTGCCCGTGCCAGATGGCGCGACCGGTTCAAAGCTTGTGGCAATCACTCTCCGCATCACGAATCGGGCTCGCAGGGCAGCGTTTCGCCCCTCCCAGCCTCGCGTTTTCCTGGTGCTTCCCTCGGGCGACCCAATTCTCCCGTCGAGTTCGGCGCAAGCCGAGTTTGAAAAGCAAAGCGGGCCTCAGCAGGACCTGGCAAAGCGCCTCGTGGCAGGGGACAGCTTCCAGACCACGGTCGCCTTTCAAGTCCCAGTCGCATCGCGCGAAGCATCCGTCGTGTTGCTTGAAGGCCCGAATCTTATAACCCGATTTCTTGTGGGCGATGAGAACTCCTTCTTCCACCCTAAAATGGTCTATTCGATTGCGTGGGATTGAAGTTGCTAACGCACTATCCGGTTCAGATGGCGGCTGAGAGCGGATCTATCTCTTCGCCGTCCCTTAATCTTCCGTCGCACTCGACCAAGCGAACCGCCAGTCCACGGCTTGATGTGACATCTGACCTTGCCTTCCACAGCCCCAACAGTGGATGATGATGGCGGAGTCAAGTGCAAACGCGGCTGCGACAACGCTAAATGCTTTGTTTCCAAGATTTTGCCCGCAACCTGTTGATTCCAATAGATTATTTCGCGTTTTCCCGCTAACCCGTTGATTCCAATATACCGGGGGGGAGGGGGGTGGGGTCGACCCTTGACTTAGTCCATGACTTAGCTATAATTATTTTCATGGAAGTCAATATCCACGAGGCCAAAACTCACCTCTCGCGTCTGCTGGAGCGCGTTGCCATTGGCGAGGAAGTGATCATTGCCAAGGCGGGAAAGCCAGTTGCGAAACTGGTGCCGATCAACGAACCTCCCAAGCGGAGATTCCTGGGATCGGCCAAAGGCGACTTTGTCGTGCCCGACGATTTCAACGACCCTTTGCCCAAGGAGATCGAGGATCTTTTCCGGGGATGAAGGCTCTTCTTGATACACACGCTTTTCTCTGGGCGATTGCCGATGATCGCCGGTTTTCCCGCAGAGCACAGAAAGTGTTTACCGGTCCGAACGACCTTTGGTTGAGCGTGGCTAGTATTTGGGAGATCTTGATCAAGGTGAAGATCGGCAAACTTCCTCTTGCCGAGCCCGCCGGACCTTATTTGGTCAAGAAGTTAGGTGAGAATAGAATCGAAGTTTTGCCGATCACGCTGGATCATGTGTTGAGACTCGAAAGTTTGGCAGCGCACCACAGCGATCCGTTCGACCGAATCTTGATTTCACAGAGCCTTGAAGAAAAACTCCCACTTATAACTGCGGATCCTATGTTCGAACGTTATCCTGTGGAAGTGATCTGGTAGTTTGGTGAACTGTTGCGAGTTAACTGGAAAGCCGGACGATCGTTATGCCTCGCCCAAAACCACTCGTTCTGATCATCCTCGACGGCTGGGGATACCGCGCCGAAACCAAAGCGAACGCCATCGCGCTCGCGCGCAAACCCACGTACGATCGCCTGCTGCGCGAATATCCCAACACACTGATTCACACCAGCGGACCTTTCGTTGGCTTGCCCGAAGGCCAAATGGGCAATAGCGAGGTCGGCCATCTCAACATTGGCGCAGGCCGCATCGTGCACATGGACATCACGCGCATCGACCTTATGATCCAGAACGGCGAGTTCTTCTCGCATCCTGTGCTGCTCGCGGCGATGAAGCACGCGCGCGAGGGCGAGCGCAGACTTCATCTGTTCGGCCTGGTCTCTGACGGCGGAGTGCATTCGCAGCAAGCGCACCTTTACGCATTGCTGAAAATGGCGAAGCAGCAAGGCGTGGATCGCGTCTTCGTCCATGCCTTCATGGACGGTCGCGACACGCTGCCTACTAACGGCGCTGGCTATCTCGAGCAGTTACAGCAGAAAATGCGCGAGTACAACTCCGGCAAGATTGCGACCGTGAACGGCCGCTACTACGCGATGGATCGCGACCGCCGATGGGAGCGCATCGCCAAGGCCTACAACGCGATGGTCTTCGGCGAAGCCGAAGGCGGCAAGTGCGCCGACCCGGTTCAAGGGATGAAAGATGCCTACAACAAGGGCGTCACCGATGAATTCGTAATTCCTTTCGTCTGTACGGACAAGGGCGGTCAGCCGCTGGCGACGATTCGCGATGACGACGCTTGCATCTGCTTTAATTTCCGCGCCGACCGCGTCCGCCAGATTACGCGTGCGTTGGCGCGAAACAGCGGGCTGAATGCGAAAGGCGGCAGCGATCTTCCGGGCGCGGCCGATCTCGACGACACAATTTCCCGCGACCGCGTGCCGAAGAATCTGCACTACGTTTGCATGACGCAGTACGACAAGAACTTCAGCCTGCCGGTCGTGATTCCCGCAGAATCGATGGCGAACATTCTGGCGAACGTAATGGGCGGCTTGAATATGCGTAACCTGCGCGTGGCCGAGACCGAGAAGTATGCGCACGTTACATATTTTTTCAACGGTGGCGTGGAGCAGCCATTTCCCGGCGAAGAGCGCATTGTGGTTCCTTCGCAAAAGGTGGCGACCTACGATCTGAAGCCGGAAATGAGCGCCGCCGGCATCGCCGACGCTGTCGTGAAAGCCACGGAAGAGGGAACGTTCGACATAATCATCGTTAACTTTGCCAACGCAGATATGGTTGGCCACTCAGGAAAAATCGAACCCACGGTAAAGGCCGTCGAAACCGTCGATGCATGCCTCGGCCGCATCGAAGCCGCGGTTCGCGCCAAAGGCGGAGCTATGCTCATCACCGCCGATCACGGCAACGCCGAGATGATGATTGATCCGGCGACCGGAGGTCCGCACACGGCTCACACCACAAATCCTGTTCCATTTATCGTTGTCGCGGAAGATGCGAAGCAATACACACTGAAGCCCAACGGCTCGCTGCGGGATATTTCTCCGACGATGCTGGCGATGCTCGGAGTCGATGAACCGAAAGAGATGACCGGGAATGATCTGCGCGCTTTCAAAACTCGATGAAAGCCGCGAAGCGGCTCGGAGCCATTCGCACCCCTCACGCGCTCAGGACGCCTTAGTATTTTTCCATGCAGGCTCGGCGGCGACCGGCTGTAGCCGAAATTTCTTCACCGCAAGAATGCCAAGCACGACAAAAAGCGCCATGACGATGAGTTGAACAATCAGAAACGGCGGCTCTTTTCCCGTCGGAGCCAATTCGTGCACAGCCGGCACTTTCAGGAAAATCTGCGCCACCAAAACGAAGACGTTCAGATACAGTGCGATGACGGCGCTTACCACGTAAACCGAGCGCCAGATTCCGTTCATGTCCTTCACGTAGCGGGCCAGGATCGCGACCGCCAGCACTAACAGTGAAGTCACGCCGACAATGTGCGACGGCAAAACGTGCTCGAAGGGAAAGAGGAATCCAGTCACGCTGGTCAAGACGGTCGTCGCCAGAAAGATCGCAGTCGCGCCATCGAAGCGCTTTCGAAGAAACATTCCGAACAGGACGAACAAGCCTGAACCAATTCCCGCCACGCTGATCAACACGTGGACAAGGGTGAACGTAGCCGTCGACATGCCTAAGATCATGGTGCCGTCCTATCAGAGGAAGAATGTTACGTCCGTCGCATGGAAACCGCAAGACCGGTCCGCGAGGGTAACGTGCAAAGATTCAGGGCTCCGAGGAATCGCTCTCTGGTTCGGAGCGAACTGGTTCTGAGCGAGTTGGTTCCGCGAGAACTGGTTCTGAGCGAGCTTTGGGCTTCGTGCTACAGTTCTCTCGCGGGTGATTGTATCGACTGAATTCCATGGAACCTCGACTCATTCTTATTCATCTGTTGCTTAAGCTGGGCGTCGCTGCCGCTGTGTCCGCCAGTTTAGTGCGCTCCAAGGAATTCAAGGCGCTGTTGTTTCGCGAAGAGCGTTCGTTCCGGCAAAAGGTTTATCTCGTGCTGTGCATGGCGCTGCCGATCATGGTCGGCGTCTGGATTCGTATTTCCGTTCCGAGTTTCCTGGCGGGCGATCTGAGTTTTGAGACCGCTCTTCTGCTGGGCGTGATTGGTGGGCGCTGGGCCGGTTCGCTCGGCGGTGTGCTGATGGGCTTGCCGGCCCTGCTGCATGGCGAATGGGCGGCGCTGCCGTTCGACGTGCTCTGTGGTTTCATTGCCGGGCAGTTGCGCACCATGGCGCTCGATAAAGACGACATCTGGTCGTTTTCCCCGTTCATCGATCAAAGCATTTTTCGCCTGATCCGGCGCAATCTGCCCACGCCGCGACTGTTCGACTGGCAGATCATGTTTTTTACTACGGTCGTCGGACTGAGATTCGTGCAGACGGAACTCTCACGCTACTTTCCGCATTCTATCTTCAGCATGGAGAGTCCCAATAACTGGTGGGTTTGGGGCGCGATCTACGCCACCTCCGTGACCGCCATCGGAATCGAACTCAAGATCTTCAACGGCGTACGCATTCAGATCAAACTGGAAGAGCAGGAGCGGTTGCTGCTGCACGCGCGCATGGAAGCGCTGCAGAACCAGATCAATCCTCATTTTCTTTTCAACACGCTGAATTCAATTTCTTCTCTTGTGCGCTTCGATCCGGATAGAGCCCGCGATGTAATTTCCAAGCTGGCCACGATTCTCAGGCGCTTGCTCAACAGCACGGACTCTTTCGTCCCGCTGCGCGACGAAGTGGAATTCATCGACAACTATCTCGATATTGAAGTCGTGCGCTTCGGTCCCGATAAACTTCGGGTCGTCAAAGAACTGGAGCCGGCGTCGCTCGACGTCATGGTTCCCAGCATGCTTTTGCAGCCGCTGGTAGAGAACTCGATCAAGCATGGGCTTTCTTCCATGGTCGAAGGCGGAAGTATTTACCTGCGCAGCCGCTTGTCGGATTCCGGCCTGGTGATTGAAGTGGAAGACGATGGCGTGGGCATGGCGGCCACGCAGCTTGTGGAATCGCGAGGCGCTGGCATTGGCATGGCCAACATTTCTGAGCGGCTGCAGGTGCTCTACGGAGACACGGCGCGCATGACCATCGACAGCCACGAAGGGAAGGGAACTCTGGTGCGCATCCGCTTGCCGCTGTTGCAGGCGATGGGAGCGATTCCCGAGGGTTTTTACGAAGAGCGCTCGACCACGCGCCGGTAAAACGCTTCGTACTGTGGAACGATCTTGCTGGAGCAGAAGCCGGCTTGTGCGGCAGCACGCGCCGCTTTGCCCATGGCTCGCAGCCGGCTTTCATCGTTCAAGAGATCGATGGCGTAGCGAGCCATGGTGTCGACATCGCCCACGTCGGCCAGATATCCGCTGACGCCGTGTTCAATCACTTCCGCAACGCCACCGGTACGCGTGGCAATTGGGACGACTTCACAAGCCATGCCTTCGAGCGCCGCCAGGCCGAAGGATTCCAGTTCGCTCGGCATCAACAGAACGTCAGCGATTCCGAGCTTATCCTGCACCTGGTCTTGCTTGCCCAGAAAAAGAACATCCTCATGGATTCCTTTTTTCACGGCCAGCCATTCCGCCACCGAGCGGTCGGGGCCATCGCCAATGAGCAGCAGTCTCGACGGAACTTGTTTGCGCACGCGGTCAAAGATCTCGATGACATCCGTAAGCCGCTTCACCGGACGAAAATTCGAAAGGTGAACCAGCAGCCGTTCTTCCTTCGGCGCATACTCGAGGCGAAGTTCCGCGGAATTCTTGGGCCTGCAGTACACGTCACAATTGACCGAGTTGTAGATGACTTGGATTTCATTGCTCACATCGAAGACCCGCAGGGTGCGGTCGCGCAGGTAATTGGAGACGGCTGTCACACCGTCACTCTGATTGATGGAGTAGCGCGTGATCGGCAGATAGGAACGATCAAGCCCCACCAGCGTGATATCGGTTCCGTGCAGCGTAGTCACGAAAGGCAGGCGGCGGCCGCGCGGGCCATCGGCCAACATCTGGCGCGCCAGCAGCGCGCTCACGGAGTGTGGAATCGCGTAGTGCACGTGCAGCAAGTCGAGATCGTATAACTGAGCGACCTCCGCCATGCGCGTGGCCAACGCCAGATCGTACGGCGGATAGTCGAAAAGCGGATAGCGCGATACTTCGACTTCGTGGTAGTGAATGTTGGGTTCCTGTCCGCGCAGCCGGATGGGTTGGGCGTAAGAGATGAAATGAATCTCGTGCCCGCGCTGAGCCAGTTCCAGGCCGAGTTCCGTAGCCACCACGCCGCTGCCGCCGTAAGTGGGATAACAAGTAATCCCAATCTTCATTCCGCTATGGTCCGCCTTTTCTGGTCGAACTGTGTGGTTCTGTAATTCGATGGCTGGAAACAATAGACGATGCAGATTGTACAGGGATAGCGTCTTCAGGAATGGAAAAGCGGATTGAAACGCCCGATTTACTCGGATTCTTTTTGCGCTTGCTTGATCAGGCCGGGGTCCAGATTGTCCAGATGGGCTTGGAAGTGGTTCTTGGTGTGCTCCGGCAGACCGGTGAATTCGATGCCCATGCCGACGCCGGGATCGCGCGTGCGAACGGTGGCGGAGGAGCTAATGTGTTCCTGGTCAATCCAGATATCCACTCGCAGCACGGTGGAAATAGGCAATGGCATTGCAGTTTCGACGTAACAACCGTTGCCGCTGATGTCGGTTGCGTTTACGCGCATCGGAGTATTCACGCGTTCATCGCGGAATTCCAGAGGGAATGAAATCTTGTAACGTTGAAAACGCCGGCGATTGTCAGCAGCAGGAACCAGCAGGTTCGACCGGATTTCTACCGGCAGCTCGGAAATCCACGGACATTCCTGATCCGCTACCAGTTGAACTCCCGTCTGAATTTTCTTTATTCCTCCGGCCTCCATCACCCAGATCACTTTGCAGCGCGCTTTCTTGGTTTGAAACTGAACGCCAATCACGTCGCCCACTTTTAGCTGGTGGTCAAGACCGGAAATGCAGGCTCCAGTGACGCTGACATTCTGGGCCACGGCGTTCTGATTGAAGGGATGGTCGTTCGCCCCCATTCCCCACACACGTATGCGCAGGTCCAAAGTCGTACGCGGGGCCGCCCCAAAGGCAGACATAATAAAAGGCCTCCCAGCTTGAACATTCTGAGGTGGATCTAATAAATGATAACCCCGCGGACGGACTTGCCTAAGGTTACTAAGGTTTACGCAGACGAGTCGTCCGTTCGCGCTGAAAAAACTAAGTGCCGCGGACGACGGGAAGAAGATCGCGGTACGAAATCAAGTCAATTCCTTGCTGAGACAGCAACTGGCGGCCTTCAGGCATAGTCAGAACTTGCAACTCGGTTTCTCGCGATTCGCGCAGGCGGGTGTTGGCTGACTTGAGATCGTCGTCGTTATATCCCGGATGGCAGACGAATTCCCACGTGCCTTCAGGAATGATTGCGGCTATTGCGCGGAAGAGTTTTTCGTCGAGTACGCCGGTGACGACGACGCCGAGCGTGCCGTCGGGAGTTACAAAGTCCTCTCGCTTCACCGAGTCGTGGAACCTGGAGGCGAGCGTACGGAGGATTCGTACCTCGGCATAGCGCGTCCAGAGAGTGGGGCGGACCAAAAGGTCACTGGATTTCAGCGGCTTGCGCGGGCCGAACGGATTGCGAATCGCGCGCACGCCGCAGGCTCGGGCAGCGCGCAGCACAGGCCGCAATATCGCGGGAAACAAGTGCGTGTGTTTGTGGGTATCGACGTGAGAGACGTTGATGCCGGCGGTCTGGAGCTTGCGAATCTGCGCACCCGCTTCAGCTTCAATCTCGGCGGGATCGAGGCGACCAGTCAGAGCGCGGGCTGCGAAAGGTTTTAAACCATCGCGGAAGCGGGCACCGTTGGAATGAGCAGACGTAATGGAAGGCAATCGCTTCGCGTCAAGAACCGGCTCGCCGTCGATCAGCACGACGTGACAGCCCACGCTGAGGCGAGGCATCGTTTTCGCCAGACGGACGGCATCTTCGAAGGCGGGTCCGTTGGCCATCAGCGTGGAGGAAGATACGATTCCGCGCGTGTGAGCTTCAACAATGGCGCGATTTATGCCTGTGGTGAAGCCAAAGTCATCGGCATTGACAATTAGGCGGCGCAAGCGTCAGTCTAGCAGGATGGGTTTGCGGATGGAGACGGATTGTTCTTGTTCGATGTGATGCGAAGTCGGTGCGGAATATTCAAGCCGAGTGGAGGCGGGACGCCTCCACGACAGCCGCCGGGACGGCGGCGCTACTCGAGACGCTCACGTGCCACTGCGTGCTGCGACTTACTTCTTTGCGGCTGAGTTTTTATCGTTGGCCAAATCGACTACTACTGCCACATCAAACTTTGAGTAGTACTTCTTGACGTCCGCTGCCCCATACTTCTGGCGAAATTTCTCTGCCACTGACGAAACTGCTTTGGGATCGCTGACGAGCGTGGCCTGGGATTCCTCCGCTGCGCTTCTGGCTGAGATCTGCATCCAGGGATTACGCATCAGATTTTCGTACCACTGAGTTTCGGAGCCCTGCACCGGCAACAAGTACAACTTGTCTTGATCGAGCACGAACCATACCGGTCGGGTCGTGACCTTCCCCGACTTCCGTCCGATCACGCTGACATGAACCTCGCGATCGCGCTGCAGCAGAGTCTTCAATTTATCTTTTTCTTTCGGCATGCTGCCTCCCGGGATTTTCAGTTTCCCGCGCACATAATCATACCCTTGGCTGCGAGCAACGGCGCATCGCGACAGATGCGGCGTGTATGGTTTGAACATCTCAATATCACATCTCGGCGGCTGTCGCGGTACGCTTCGCCGTGCTCCGACCGTGCCGGCGAGACGCCGGCGCTACATGTTATTCTGCTTGAAGTTACAGGTGGGGCGGTTAGCTCAGCTGGTTAGAGCGCCTGCCTTACAAGTCGGCTATCTAAAGGCAGTTTCCTATCGATACAAGCACTTACCTAGGGTCAAAACCGGGTAAACCCCCTCAAATAGCAGTCTATTTTTCCTTATCTCTGGGAAATTTATGGGAAACTTCATGGCCCGGAAACCAGCGCCAGACGGCTACTTTGATCGGATCGGATCGCAACCCATCCTCGCACCACAGACAATCGCAGGATCGTTTCTATCGTTTCTGAAAACTTCATCGTGCTCTCCACTCCTTCGGACGAAAGTTTCGTACACAGGGATTCTGCAACGTTCCAGACCCATTGCTGAGGAGTACCTCACGCACCCCGCACCATAATCGTAGAGCCTCCCAGAAGGGAAGGTCTTTCCCTTTGCAGTACCTCACGAACTCAGCAAGAGTATCTTCTGTGCGTGACTCCGCAGGATTCTGCAATTCGTCGGAGTCGTTACCGAGGAACATGACGTACCCAGCCCCAGACCACAACCTTACCGCCTCCCAGAAGGGAAGGTCTTTCCCTTTGCAGTACCCAATGAAATTGGCGAGGGTTACTTTTTCTTTACGCATGGTTGTGTTTTCCTTTCAAAAAACGAGGCAGAATTCGTTTGAACCACTTTTTCTTCTACTGCACCAGTTCAATGGGAGCAGGGGATGATTTCTGAGGTTCAGCCCACAGCAATTGCTCCCCGACGAGTGCTCGGACAGCCTTTTGGGTCGTCACATAGTCGCCTATCGTAGGCCACTCCCCTTTGAGCAGAAACAGTACGTTCAAAAGTTGAGCTAGGGATAGCTGTGCGAAGGCACCCTCTGAGCCGGGGATCGCCTGTTCAAGCCTCTTACAGGCAGTTTTCAAAATGGATTGGTACACGTTCTGCCTTGCGTCTTCTGATGGGTTCATATTTTGCAGCCTCCTTTGGCTACCGCATCCGCCTGCTTAGGCGTTTCCACCGTGGCGCTTTGCGCTCGGTTGGCGTGATCTACGCTGGGTAGACCCGCTCTTGATGCTTGTCTACATGGTACTGAAAAGTCGCGGAACTTGTCCAGACCTGTCGCGCATTGGCAGATGTTGTGACAACGTGTGTGGGGTCACTTCCAGCCATAGACCGCGCTTGCGGGGGGGGGCCACCGACCTCGCCAGCGCCAAACACTCGGAAGGACATAGGAGCGTCGGTATAGCGATGCGTGTCGGAGTCATCTATGGAGACAAAGCAAACGGTCATCAGAGGGACAATTTTGAGTTCTCAGACGAATGCCGTGCAATTATCTCCTCATCGGCTCTTACTTGCTTTGGCTCGTTACTCCGTTCCTCAATTTGAACCAACTGTGCGCTTGGCCCGGTCGCCTCTGCGTACCCGATGCACGCTTTGCATTCTTCGTGCATGTTCTTTCCGAAGGTCTTCGTTGCGAAGCCCGCTCGCAACTCGTGATAGGCCTTGCCTCGCCACACTTCGCGCACTCCGTCCCGGATAGCGTTTCCCAGCGCGAAGTCACGAGGTTCGTGGCAGCAGGGTTTCACGTCGCCCTCCGACGTGATTACCATCGCATTCCAAGGAAAGAAACAAGCTCGCTTTTTCTGGACTAAGCGGGTGTTGAAAATCCGCTTCTTTGAGGCAAACGCTTGGCCAGACCAGTCCGGCACAAATTCATATCCATCGAAGCCTAGGCTTTTGTGAGTACGGCGAACAATCTCCATCTCGCGCTCGTTATAATCGAACACCACGAGTTTCCAGATTAGCTTCGGACGCTTGCTTTGCAACGCCTTCTTAGCCTCAGCAAGCAGTCGTACGTTCTTCACTACCAACTGGAAGTCGCCTCCGACGCGGTAGCGAGCGTAGGTCTCCTCGGTGGTGCCATCTAGAGAAACGTACATTGCATCCAAGCCGGAGCTAACAATTTCGTACGCCGTACGCTCGCTCATCTGTACGGAAAGATTCGTGGGAAAGCTTGTAGCGATTCCTTCTTGGTGCGCGTAGCCAACAATTTCCGGCAAATTCCGGTTGAGCAGGGGTTCTCCGCGAAGACTTAGAGTAACTCCCAGTAATGTGTCCTTGACCGGATCGATAACGCGCTTGAAATCTTCCAGCGTGAGGTTCATCGCCGGATGAAATTGCCTTTTGTAATCCGGGTCGTGGTGCGAACAGCCAGTGCAACTCATCTGGCACACGGGAGTCGATTCTACCTTCAAATAAGGAGGCATACTGCGGGGAACGAGAGTCTTGAATTTCCACTCCGCCAGATTCAGTGCAAGGTTAGCGAGCTTTCGGGCCGTCAGATAGGGAAGGGTCTTTCTAAGATGCCGCATTAAGTAGTCGAAGCGGCTGACTTGGTGGAAGGCAAAGTAACCAAGCTTACTGCGGAGTTGGTATTTGGCCTTTGCAGGAGGCTGATAAAGTGGCGCAATACTCATAGGAAAGCCCCTGTGATAGCTGCGGCCCCTGTTTCTCATCTGACCCCAAAGCCACACGAGTGTAACCCGTTTCTTTTACTTGCGATAGTGTGAAGCAATTTGCACGGTGGTAAACCGAACCGCGCCGATTCCTCAAGAAAAATTGCCGACAACGGTTGGTTCGTGGTCTTCAGCTCCGCAGCCGCGCCCATTCATTAAAAAATTGAGCAAGGGTATGCCGAGCCGCGAAGAGGGGTCCTACTTGGGGGGCTGGGTAGCCATCGGAAACCCGGCCAAGAAAAACACCTGTGGCCCGGCGCTCCACCGTGGACGTTATAGAATTTCCTCTCGGTTGGCGTGATCCACGCTTGGTAGACCCGCTTCTTGATGCTTGGAGACATGATACTTAAAAGTCGGGAGGAGCGTCCAGAGAAATCAGCAGTTCTGGAGGAAGGCGAACCCGCGCCTTGGTCAGGCAGGGGATTGACAGGCCGCTCATCTAGGGAGACAATTTCCGCGTTCTTAGGAATGCCGCGAAACTCTCTTCCCATATTCAGCAGCCAATTGGGGTCCCCTATGGTGGGTCTGATTATTCTGATTAGCTGGGTAGTGATCCTTTTTGAACTGAAGGCCTACTGCACCCAGCACCCTGACTATTGGGGAAGTAGGGAGTGCATTGAACTGTGCGTTCTGAGCTTTCTTCTTGCTCCTCTCGCGTTGGTGTACCTGCTGGTTAAGCTCTACCGAGGCCGGGGGAATGTTGGCGCGTTGGAGTCCGCAACCGGAAACACGGGAAACAAGGCGGAAGATGCTGGACGAATCGTTGACTCTCTAAACTCACAACTCCCAACGCAAGAAACTAGGACAGTTACAAAGCCTAGACGGTCGTCTTTGGGAGGGGCGATATTGCTGACGATTTGTACGGCGCTCCCTGTCCTCAGTGGAACTCTGTACGTCATCCGAAGCAGCGACCCCCTTGCTAGGGGTGGAGTTGAGTATGCAATCACGTCTTGCATCATTCCCTTTGCTTGCTGGTATGTGTACTTCCGACGGCATTACTTCACCAAAACTCCGGTCTCGATGGACGGCTGGAGCACGACTCTCCTCATTGTCGGAATTCTATTTGCGATTGCAGCGTCTAGAAACCTTGTGGTGAAGTCCCCGGCGCAAATTGTTCACGAAATTAACGCCAACGCCCCCCGTGACACTGAGAACGACCAAAATGCCAAAATGCGAAAGACACTCACGGATTTGATGGAACTCAACAAAGAAGCACACGCCATAGATGTTGAGTTCGAGAATTCCTACGGTGGTAAGAATTTCTTGCAAGCTGGGTGCTTCTTGAGTCCCGATGTTGTGGGCGTGTGCCTTGCTGACACGCAGAAGGCTCTTGATAGCAACGAGAGAGTCATAGAGCGCATGAATACCCTCAAAAAAAGTAGATACGAAAACCCGCTACAAGTGGCCCAGTATCAGACAATGGTCAAAATGTTTACCGCTACGATCAACCTTTATCGCTATGCTGCGGAACCGTCTCGGCAGGTCGGCGTTGACTCAAGGGATGGGAGAATTCACATAGTGGGGGTTGACGCTTTCAACCTCAAGTTAAACACTGCCCTAACCGACCAAAGCAGCTTCCGCAAAGCAACCAAGGCGTATGTCGAAAACCGAAGCAAGGTTCTAGGGGACGCTGGTCTGAAGCCAGAGGATTTGGAAAGCGACACAGCACAGTCCAAGTGAATTTGAAGGCAAGACAACGCGCCGCGAGTGAGCTTTCATGTAATTCCAGCACACAACTGAAAGCCGCGCCTATTCCAGTACAAGCTGAGCACGAGCTTGCCTTCGCCGCAAAGGGCGGTCCCATGTCCGGGGGTACTCCCCCAACGGAACCTGCCAAAAAATCTGTGACCTGAAGCCCTTGGACCGGAAAGAGTGTTCACAAAACGTACCCCAATCAGCATCCCATAACTCCCTCTGTTTTCAGGAGCGATACTTGCCCATTTTGTTGTTTACAAATGGAACGATTTATGTTCATATGGTCGGCATGAAAATCGCAATCTACGCTAGGGTCTCAACTGGTAAGCAAGAGAACGAGAATCAGCTAGCCCAACTCCGAGAGTTCGCCAGTAAACAAGGCTGGACAGTCGTGCGGGAATATGTGGACGTAATCACTGGCAGTGGAAAGAAGGCGCGTGAGCAGTTCGACGACATGATGGAAGCTGCCAGCAAACATCAATTCGATTCGGTTTTGTTTTGGAAGCTGGACAGATTTTCACGCGAGGGCGTGCGAAAGACCCTGTTTTATCTCACGCAGCTAGACGGCTGGAAAGTAGGCTGGCGTAGTTTTCAGGAGCAGTGGTTCGATTCGTGTGGTCCGTTCAAGGATGCTGTCATCTCAATTATGGCAACTCTCGCGGAGCAAGAGCGCATCACGATTTCTGAGCGCACCAAGGCAGGATTGCGGCGTACCGTGCGGGAAGGCACGAAGCTAGGTCGTCCTGTCGTGAGTGTTGATATGAAGGTGGTGCAGAAACGTCGCGCCAAAGGAGAGAGCTTACGGGCCATTGCAAAATCAATGAAGGTCAGTCCCGCGCTGCTAGTCAAGCGGACACATCAGCACTCGGGACGCTGAGGCCATAAGCCTTGACAGTCTGCGGACCCGAGGAGCAAAATTTCCTCGCCCCCTCTTGGGCGTATTCAGAAGTAGCTCATCGGCTCGTTTCTCATTTTCTTCCGGTTTCATTGAAAACAATCGGAATCATTCGGTTTTTCCACTTTCGGTCGATTCGCTGACAAAGGAGATGCCCATGAAGGTTCGCCTTAGCTGTGTATCGCTTGGATTCTTGTCCTTAAGCCTGTTCGTTTCTGCCCAGACCCCAGTTAATAACGCCCGAACCGACGGTGCTCAAGTTCTGAGCGGGTCAGGCACAAAGAACTACGTTCCGCTGTGGCTAAATTCCACGAAGTTGGGCAATTCCAAACTGTATCAAAACACGACGGGCGAAGTCGGCATTGGGACGACAACCCCCGCTGCAACCCTCGATGTCAACGGCTCTATCAACGCGGCGACGAGCTTCAAACTGGGAGGCAGCGCCTTTGCGTTCGGCTCCTCATCAAACGGCAACGCGTTCCTTGGATTTGCGGGGAATGCCAGCACTACGGGATACGACAACACCGCCAGCGGTGAAGGGGCGCTCTACTCCAACACCTCCGGCAGCGACAATACTGCCGACGGCATCAGTGCTCTTTACTCCAACACTGAGGGCAGCTTCAACACGGCCAGCGGTTACGATGCACTCCATTCCAACACCACAGGCGGCAACAACACCGCCTACGGCTTTGAATCGCTCTTCTACAGCACTACCGGCACAGCTAACACTGCCTGCGGTTACGACGCGCTCTACCTCAACACCACGGGCAGCAACAACACGGCCAGCGGCCTCTACGCGCTCGAATACAACACCACGGGTGACAATAACACCGCTCTGGGCTATCTTGCAGGCCCTGATTCAAACTCACCCGACCTCACCAATGCCACTGCGATTGGTGCCTATGCCACCGTCAGTGAGAGCAACGCCGTAGTGCTTGGAGGAACGGGCACGAACGCCGTAAGAGTGGGCATCGGTACTGCTACGCCATCGAACGTCTTCACTATTGCTCAAGGTGCAGGCCAAGCCATTAGTGACGGCTGGAGCGTTTACAGCTCACGGCGGTTCAAGACGAACATTGACACGCTGCACGGCGCATTGGAGAAGGTCGGGCAACTTCGCGGAGTCTCATACGACCTGAAAACGAACGGCAGGCACGAAATGGGCGTAATTGCCGAGGAGGTCGGCGCAGTGATCCCCGAGGTCGTCACTTGGGACAAGAATGGGAATGCCCAGGGCGTTGATTACAGCCGACTCACTGCGCTACTAATTGAGGCAACAAAAGAACAGCAAGTCCTAATCCAGAAACAGCAAGAACAACTTCGGGCGCAACAGCTAAAGATCAATGAGCAAGAAGCAATAGTCGCCGGAATGATTTCCGAAATGAGGACAATCAAGGGCCTTGCTCAACTCAACTCCGGGGAAGTGATACACAGTTTCGTACCCGCGAAGGCAGAAGGGGCCGCAGCCGTGCCCTAGGAAACGCGGCGATAGCTTGGCTGACTCAAGGGGCCGAGGAGGGAAGAAAAAGCAAATCTAGCGGCTCTCCGGGGCCGCAGTGGGGCATCTGCTGGGGAGATCGGACAACAGCAACGCCGTGCGTGCGCGAGGAGCAAATAGAACGGGAATGCTGAAAGCAGCACCCTTGGCGAACTCTGAGGGAACGCTAAGTTATTGAAAAGAATGGCTATGATGATCTTAGAGCCATAACCCCTTATCACCAGTATGGGTTAAGACCTGAGGCGTAGCCTAAGTATATGTATTTTCTGTATGTTAGATGGTCAGAGCCATTTGGTAAACCTAAGCGGATTTGCATGGGGAATGCGCATGGGAAAGGCGATGGTGGTCCAAAGGGACCAGTCCTATGCCCAGCATTCTCCCGCCCCTCTATTGTTGGATCGAGATCAATCGGCTCCGACCAACGGACCAACGAGAGTAGAAGCTGATCGGCAGAGGCAACAGGTGGTCTGGGCGTGAACGCATGGCTTAAGCTAGGATTGTCCAAAGTAAAATTGCCTTCCAAAAATAAGAGAGATAAACGATTTTGGTTTTGCTATGCTTCAGACCTGAGCAAATCAACTAATTGAATATATGAAGAGGAGCGCAGAGAGCTTCCTTAAGGGAACACATGGGTCCACGCATGTCTACGTAAAAACAAATAACATCAACGACTTAGCTTATTTTTCAACATCTGATTATCTGTTGAGTAAACTGTATCAACCGACAATGAGTGTTGAACTCAACCGATAAAAGTCGTTTAATATCATACGATAAACATCTGTTGGAAGTCGTTTGAGTGCCATTCTTTACAATTCCGAAAGCGGGGCCAACTGATACCTATGAAACTGCAAGACTTTATGACCAGGTTCGCACCGGAGGAACCGAAACTGAAACAGCCGATGACTAAAGTGAGGGCCAGAAACCTCATAGACACCCGGATGGCGTCCAGCTATACAAAGACTCAGTGTTTGGTGCTTCGAGCTATCGTGGATGGCATCCGTGTCAATCAGAAAGATTGGCAAAGTTTTGACATTCACAGTGAGGGTGCTGTGTGCTCAACCAAAGCCGAAAGATTAGCGGCGAAATGTCACATTCACGTTGACACGTTCTATCGCGCAACGACTCGATTGATCAAGGATGCCTTAATCTTCGTCGCGGGGAAGGGGAGCTATGGTCAGAACCAGTACGGAGTGAACCTCACAACTCTTGAGAGCTTACCACTGAAGAATCTACCCGGCAGTCGAAAGGGGTACCAACACCAGAAATACCTGGAACGCAAGGCGAAGCAAAACGCCACGAGCTAGGGCGATTTATGTGCCATGCCGTGAAGGAAACTCTGTAATTTAAGTTGTGGTTTTGGTGAGCTTGTCGTACACCTCGTTGATCATGTTTCTAGCCGATTCCGGTACGGTCTGCATGTAAGAACTAGCGGTCACGTCAGCATTTCTGTGTCGCAAAAGACTCTGCACATCTTTGACGCTTCCAGCACCCTGAGCTAGTGTTGCGGCAGTCCTACGCAGGGTTTGGAAGTTTAGTCTAGCGAGACCTAATTTTTCTTGCACAGGTCTGAAGACCCGAAACAACACGTTCTCCTTGTTCAGAAAGGTCCCTTCCTTCGTGGAAAAAATGAAGTCATCATCTCCGGCGTGCAGCGTGTGGTCTGGGTCATTCAGATCCTGCAATTTTTTCAGCAGATTTTTGAGCGCCTGAGTGTACTCCGCATTGGAAGAAAAATCCGCACGCTTGGGTTTTTTTAGTTCCCCCATCCCACTACGCTTTGGCCCCCGGTAGTCAACGAGCGCCTGCAACAAAGTGTCTGGGACAGGCACAGTGAGGAGAGTTTTGTCCTGTTCGTCGGATTCAGTGGTCTTGGTGTACGGTCGAATCTCGCCCCGGTACACGGTTTGCCGAATCACGAACGTTCGTGCAGCAACATCCAGATCGTTCCAACGCAGCGCAAGGAGCTCACTCGGGCGGAATGCACAGGCAACCGCTACACGAACCATTAGGTTGTACGGTAGCTTCAGTTCGGCAATCACAGCGCGGAATTGCTCAGGAGTCAGAATGTCCTTTGCAACTTGCTTTGTTCTGGGAGATTCTAGTTTGTTGGCAGGACTCCTCGTCAAATAGGCTTGGTCTTGGGCCTCTGCTAGAATGGATTTCAGGTAAAACTTGGCGTGCAGCACTAAGGATTTGCTGTGAGTTTCTGCCAGCTTATTCAGCCATGTTTGCAGTTCAACTTTGTCCAAGCGCTCGATGGGCACAGCGCCAAACGCGGCGAAGATATGACTCAGGACGTACAGTGTCGAAGTTTTGGAACTGGGACGCAGCTTGGCCTCTCTCAGTGGAAGCCAGCGGGTCTCTGTGAACTTCTGGAGAGTGATGCCGGGATCGGGACGGGAGGTGAGTGCTCCTCCAGTAACACGTTGGATTTCGGAGCGCAACGCAGCGTAGGCTTTCAGCTCCGATTCAGACCTAGGCCTTTCTACAGGTCCGAGCAAAATGCTCTGCTGTTTGTATTTGGTCTTCCCAGTAGCCGCGTCCGCAATCTTGATGTTGTAATATCCGCGCCAGTTCCCGCTCTCCTCACGCACGAAACCGCGTTGGCCACGCTTCCGCTGAGTCATTTGCTTGGGCCTCGATCCCAGAGTAATTGTACTATTTATGGGAATTTATGGGAATCCAAAAGAGGAATACAAGATAAGCCGTGTTTTTACAATGTGGGCGGTTAGCTCAGCTGGTTAGAGCGCCTGCCTTACAAGCAGGAGGTCGCAGGTTCGAGTCCTGCACTGCCCACCAATTCTTCCGAATCAAGGATTTGCGACGTTCGCAAACCGCCGCTCTAGCCCCTAGCAATTTACTCACCGTGGGATCGGGGTGAGACCGTTCTTACGAATTTTATCTATGCTTAACACCCTGTACCAGGATTTTCCTTCGCGCCAGTTGGGCTCGACCTCCGTCCAGAATTCCTCATAACCCTTCTTTGTTGCAACCAGGAATTGGTCATAAGACCGGCTGGTGATTGCCGGCTGCTTATCGTCGAATGGCTGATCATCAGGCCGCGGACCGCTGCCCAGCATGGTTGTCTCCAGGAATGCCAACTGGTCGCGCCGCGAATGGCTAATGCCTTTAGTCTTGTCATCGAGGTAATAGCCAACAAACATGTGTCCCGGTTTCATGACCAGGACGGGGGAAATGCCAATTTTGTAGAGGACCGACGCAAACAGGACAGAACCATCTACACAGTTGGCTTCGCCCCTGCCCGCGCTCTGATAGGCGAAGCGGACACTTTGGCTCTGGATGCTGTCAGATAAAGCTGAAGGACGCGTTATGCTGGAATACCTGACATCGCGGTGCTGGAGGGCGTTCCAGATTGCGAAGACCTGCATTCGCACAGCTTCCTTCGATGCGCGACCTGAATTGTAGCCATAAAATTGTGAAACCCCGTGCCACTTCAATGCTTCGTGCAAGAGTTGATCGACGATCGGACTGTTCTCGTTGACGAAGGCGGCAAACAAATGGGAATAGTCGTGGAGATTGCCTTTGGAGTCGACCGATCTGGTGGGCACGTCATTGACTGCCCGAATCTGAAGGTGCAGCGTTTTCTGGCCCAGGTCCACACCATTCGCTTTCACGCTGATCACCACCGTGGTGGGAAACGCCTCGTCGTTGAAGGTGAGCTTATGCGTGTCCCATCGTGGTGTGGGCGCGATCCAGTATTGTCTGTCCGCGGTATTCAGTACGGCATCACACGAGCTAACGGCTAAGAAAAAGCCATCTACCATAACCTCGATATGCACGCGTGTATTAGGGGATGAAGACTTCACGCGAACGCGGAATGTGCCGTGCGGGTCACAGAGGATTCCGCTCGCTCCTGGCTTTGGCGGGACGGCAGCGGTTGAAAGAATCACGGAAGGGAAGACTTGATCAGGAATCACCGGATCCCAAGTCACCACGGGCTTGGACGTGGCTTGAGCCGATTGCTGCGCTATCACTCCGGCCAAAATTGCGATGAGGATGGTTCCCCGGTTCATGACTGCTCGTTTCCCTTTGCTAAGAATCAGAGTGATTTTCCCTCTTCTTTGCCCTTGCTCCAAATACGCGCAAGTCGAATCTAAACTGCGGATGCTGTCCGAGACAAACCCGACGCTCGCTGGTTGGTGTCAGTTTAGGTACGGCCACGCGGCTATGAAAAAATCACTCAGATTTGAAGCCGACCTTTTCCATGGCCGCTGCTGCTTCCGGATTCTTCATGAAGGTTTCCCACACAAATCCGGAGCGATAGTTCTCGGCCATCAGCATGGTAATGCCAAGGTCGATGCCGAGCACATCCGGGTTGTACCATCCTTCGATCGGATTGAATGCATCTGTAAAACCGTAAGGCGTCCAAGCCAGTGGATAGCGGCTGCGGATGGTGCGCAATACTCGGATGCAATCTTCAAACGCGAAAGGCAAAGAACCGCCCGTGGCGCAGGGAACAATGGAGCCATCGATCATCCCATGCGCCGGAGGCCCTCCCCAGGCAGTGTAGCCATGGGTGGAATCGGACGCTGTGATACCCCAGAGGTCTTCGCTGTAATCTGGAAGACCTCCCTTCAAGCTCAGGCAGAATATTTTATGGGCCCTGGTGGCTTTGATGGAGTTCTCAAAATAATTCGCATAGTCGTCGCGCTTGTCGCGGAAATCAAACCACGCATGAGAATACTGATGGGTGAAGATCGGATCATTCCCGGAGATGTATTCGACGCCCATGTAGTTGATCTTCGGCCGCGCCCAAGCCCGCCAGCTTTCCGGTGAGACTGGATGAGTAGGCGATCCAATGGCGAGCAGGTAGAGCATCATCAGTTCGGAGTAACGATTCCAGCGCGACTTCAGGAAGCCGGTTTCCGGCAGCCATCCCATGGAAAATGTTGTGCCGCCATTCAGCATCCAGGGCCAATCGACGCGCTCGTAAATCTTGGTGGCTAGCTCCTTGATTTCCGGGTCGGCGAAGTACTGGCGCGCGGTGAGCACTCCGCATAAGAGGATGGTGCTGTCGATTGACGAGAGTTCGCATTTGTGCAATCGTTGCCCGGTTTCCATGTGGACAAAGTGGTAAAAAAAACCATGTTCATGAGGCAGTTGGTTGTGGATGAATCGGAGAGTGCGGCGTGTCCGATTTACAATCTCACGCGGCTTCGCGAAACCTCGTTGATCGGCGATGCAGAGCGCGGTCAGGCCGAACCCCGTTGCCGCGATGCTCGATAGGACGCGCCGATCTTGGCGGCTGGTTTGGGCGCGGTCTTTCACCTGTCCGGTTACGGAGCTGGCCTCGTGCCAGAAAAATTGAAACGAGGCCTCTTGGATTTCTTCGAGAAGTTCCTCGTTGGTGCCCTCATACGGAACTTGCGCACTGTGGCGAGCGGCGAATGCGCGGCCCGGAATGGTCGCGAGAGCGGCGGCAGCGAATCCTCCGCCGCAGACTTGCAAAGCTTGTCTTCTACTAAGCGGCCGCTGGCCAGTCACGTGCCGCAGTCTCCAGTTCTAATTCGATAAGGATCTACTTCACTTCTACGTCAATTCGTTGCTACTTCCCAATTACTTCAGTTCGATGACCGCCAGCCCCTGTGCGGGTAGAGTGAGGGTTAACGTTCCATTCTTCAGGGCGCGCTTCTCGGGGGCGGGAAGTGCTGCGGCGTGGCGTAGTTCCTCAATCTGTTTTGGCGTGGGATAGCGCGGCGATCCCATCTTTTCATAAAGTGGACGCACGTCCCCGTGATCGCCGTCCACGCGCGAAATCATGGCTTGCCTGGCTTTCGCGCCTTTGAATTCCAGGGTGACGGTTTTGCCGCTTCCTGCCGGACCTTCTTTCGAATTCGGCGGCGCATAATTCCAGACTGCGAGCACCAGAGTGCCATCTTTTCTTTTCGTGAGCAGAGCGGAATCGGAATCGACGGCGATTCGTTGATCGCCAAGTTGATGCAGCATCTGAAAAGCGGCAAAGGCTGGCTTCGGGATGTCGTCCACCGCGATCAGTCCGAATCCACCATAGAACGGCGTTTTCACCACGCCCTGTTCTTCGAATACGTCGGAGAACGTCCAGTACGACATCATGTCGACCAAGCCGTCGCATTGGCGGATAGTGTCCGCCATCCACGGCCCCATGTAAGTTGAGTCTGTGACGTCCGGTTCATTCATGTAGCTGGCGTTGAATTCAGTCCACATCAAGGGCAATTGCGGCATCGTCGACGCCTTGATCTGGTCGTGGACTTTTCGCACCGCGCGGCAAACCATTTGATTGCGCGGGATTTCTTCATGCGTGCCGAACACATCTTCGGCTTTGTCGTTGCCGTAGACGTGGGAAGAAACGAAATCCACGGGCACTTGACCCTTGGCGCAGTGCGCGATGAAGGCATCGGCCCATCCCGCCTGTGCTGTCGAGGGACCGCCTACGCGCAAGTGCGTGTCTACGGCTTTCAGCGCTTTCGCGGTGTGGTCGTATAGCTCCCAATAAGTCGACTGCTTAGGATCGCCGCCCCAGAAATCCAGGTTGGGCTCATTCCAAACCTCGAAATACCACTTGCCGACTTCGTCAATTCCGTAGCGTTCGATCAGGTGCTTGGCGAACTGCGTGATCAGAGCGTCCCATTTATTCCAGTCCTTCGGCGGAGAGATGTTTGGCTTGTACCAAAAAGCATGGGGCATGTTGCGGGCTGCCAGAGCGTTCGGCATGAAACTGAGTTCCACGAATGGCTTTGCCCCGTCGGCGAGCAGACCGTCGTAAATCTGGTCCACGTAGGAAAAATTGTAGACCGGTTGACCGTGCTCGTCCTCACTGTACACGCCAACCTCATCATGGAAGATGCCATGGAAGCGAACGTAGCGGAAATCCGTGGCTTGTCTTACCTCGCGAAGATCCTTGCGGTAATTGTCGCGAAGAGCGAGAACCGCTCGGCCGGAGCCGAACATCTGCTCCCAGAAGTGCGGGAACGGCGTCGCGGGTGCGTTGGCATCGATCGCAACCTGCTGCGCGGTAGATTGCGAATGAGAGGACTGCGAATCAGCCGATCCGCCGAGGATCACGAATAACAGACTGGAAATCAGCGCCTTAGAAAAACGAGATCGATGCACGACAAACCTCCTGAAATTCACGAAAGGTAAATCTCGATAGCATTTAAGGCTGCGCCTTCAGAACCGGGCAGTGGTGATCTGCTTTTGCAGTGCTCTGCCTGATGATGAACTCGGGTTCCACCACGATTTCTTTCGCCCCCCACTTTGCAGAGGGCTGCCCGACACCCCGCAACACGACTTCGGCGGCGATGCGTCCCATCTTGCGCAGCGGTTGTTTGACTGTGGTCAGCTCCGCGAGTGCGGCGCTCTGTATATCGTCAAATCCGACGACCGAGACATCTTCGGGGATGCGCAGATTCGAGTGCCGCAATACCCGCATGGCTCCGAGCGCGGAGATATCGTTAAAAGCGAAAATTGCGGTAAAAGGCTCTTTGGCGTGGAGCAACTTCTTCGCTGCCTTGTAGCCCACCTGCGGCGACGGAGAATCTTCCTCCAGTTGGACCGTTAGTCTCGACCGTACTTCAAGGCCGAGGCGCATTGCCGCTTCCATATTGGCCTTCCAGCGCACTTCGGTGTCGGAGCTGAACTGCTGACCTTTAATAAAAGCAATCTTGCGGTGCCCGAGGTGCAGAAGATGTTGGAGAGCAAGCTCCGAAGCGCGGTCGTGATCGAGCACGATGTTAGTTACGCCGGGCGCCTGGTTGTGTCCGGAAATCGTAGCTACCGGCACGGGCAGCGCGTGATGCCAGGCCGTGTCGATGGCAATCACGCCGTCCACATTCCGGTCCAGGAACATCTTCGGATACTCTTCGATCAGGTCCGGCCGATGCCGGTGACTGGTTACGAAGTAGAAGTAGCCTTCCTCGAGCAGGTAGTCCTCAATTCCACCCAGTACCGTGGCAGTATAGCCTTCGCTGATTTCCGGGACGACCACGCCGACGGTGAAACTGCGGCGAGTGCGGAGCGAGCGCGCCAGAAAATTTGGGCGGTAATTGAGTTTCCGCGCCGCCGCCAGAATGCGTTCCTTGGTTTCCTCCGGAATCGAGTCCGCGTGCGAGGAGCGATTCAGCACCAGCGACACCGTGGCCGGGGAAAATCCCAGATGATCGGCCAGGTGCCTCAAGCTCGTCGGATTTTGCACTCGGGAAGATTTTTTTCCGGAATGTGCGCGCTTTTTCTTGGCTGGCACGTTGCGCAGTCTCGCACATCGCGCAGTTGCTTACAAGGTATTTCCGGGCAATTTGCTTGACAGTGCTCTAACGCACATGATATCAACGACCGTTGACTCATAATGCAGGTAAATCGATTTATTGACGTTTTAGTAAGGTATCCCTATTCTTGGGAAGAATTATTATCACCCAAAATTTGCTGGCGGAGGAGCGCTCCATGTTGAGCATGACGAGAGGGAATTTGCTGGCCCGGTGGCTGGTGGTTGTCAGTTTTTCTTTGATGTTTCTAGTCGGATCCGCCCAAGCGCAGTTCCGCGGCTCCCTCAACGGAACGGTGACCGATACTCAAGGCGCAGTGGTTGCCGGCGCCACCGTCACACTGGTGGAGACGGAAACAAACAAGACTCTGGTGTCTACTACCGACGCCTACGGCATTTACGAATTCAATGCCCTGGCGGCTTCCTCCCCTTATCGCCTTACTGCAGAGCATGCAGGGTTCAAGAAGAAGGTGCTGGAGCGCGTCGTGATCATCTCGGATCAGGTCAACGCGCTGAACCTGCAACTAGAGGTGGGCCAAGTTCAAACGACCGTTACAGTGTCGGGCACGATTCAGACGCTTGATACGGAGACGGCCACATTGAGTGGCACCGTTACCAGCAACCAAATCCAGAACATGCCGTCGTTCGGGCGCGATGTCTTCCAACTGATCCAGTTGGCGCCGGGGATGTTCGGCGATGGCTCGCAGGGAAACGGCGGTGGTGCCTCAAACATTCCCGGCACCCAAGGCCCCGGCGCAACCGGCGGCAACCAGGGCATTTTCCAAACGGAAAACGGTCCGCAGGCTCTTGCCCATGGCGGGCAGTATGAAAATAACGGCTATTCGATTGACGGTATCAGCACCACGAGCGCGGTCTGGGGCGGGACTACGGTCATTACCCCGTCGGAAGACTCAGTTCAAAGCGTAAAAGTTGTCTCCAATAACTACGATGTCGAGAATGGGCGCTTTAGCGGTGCCCAGGTTCAGGTTACTTCCAAGGGCGGCAGCAACAACTTCCATGGCAGCCTGTTCTTTGCTTCTCACCGGCCAGGACTGAACGCTTACCAGTCGTTTAATGGCTTCGGCACTCCTAAATTGCGAGATCCGAGTTTTTTTGACCAGTTCGGCGGCAGCGTCGGCGGCCCAATCTGGAAGAATAAGGTTTTCTTTTTCTTCAACTATGAGACGGTCCGCACCCCCCCAGTCGTGCCCAGCCAGGGTACTGGATGGTACGACACCGCCGCTTTTGACGGCCTGTCCTCTGCCGGTGGACCAATCGCCTCAACTTACCTGACGTTCCCTGGTTCCGGAGTAGTTAGCCAGTCAATCAGTCCTAATGCCAATTGTGCCGCTGCCGGCCTCACAGAAGGGGTAAACTGCGCAACGATTCCGGGCCAAGGCATCAATCTCGGCACGCCTTTAACAACCGGAGTGGGCACGCAGGATCTTGGCTGGATCTCTGCCACGAACCCCGGCTGCGGAGGCGCGGGAACCGGCTGCGGAACGCCTGGCAGCCCCTTGGGCACCACGGCCGACATTGCGGAGTACCTAACCGTCGGCGCAACAACCTCATCGAAAGAGCAGTATAATGGCCGCGTCGACGCGAATCTTACATCCAAAGACAGTCTTGCCTTTGCGATCTACTGGGTTCCGCAGTCGGAGACCTTTCTCAATGGACCGGCTCGCGCGTACAATATTTTCCATCACAAGCAAGTTAATGACGCCTTCTCTGTAATCTGGAACCACACTTTCTCCCCTACCTTCCTCAATGAATTGCGCGCCAATGCTGCCGGATGGCGCTGGAACGAAGTCGCTGACAACCCGCAATCGCCGGTTGGGCTTCCTAGCGACTCCATCAGCCAAATCGGCAGCATCAACGTAGAGTCGTTCGGACCGAATGTTGGCAGCCACCTCAATCAGTGGACCTACGGCTACAAGGATGTGGCCACTAAGATTATCGGACGCCACACCATTAAATTTGGCGGCGATGTCACGCGTCTCTTTTATCTGCAGGATTGCGCCGGATGCGCCGTGCCCAGCTACAGTTTCTACAACCTGTGGGACTTCCTCAACGATGCGCCGGATACCGAATTTGAGCAGGTCAACCCGAATACCGGCATCCCGACCACAATTCGCCAGGACGACCGCGAAAACCTTTGGGGAATTTTCGCCCAGGATGATATCAAGCTCCGCCGCAACCTGACGATCAACGCCGGCATTCGCTACTCCTACTTTAGCCCGCTGTCCTCCAAAGAGGGCAACATGTTTGTGGCTACGCCCGGCGCAGGGTCGGCTTACATAACTGGCCTAACGGTCCACAAGGGAAACGCCTGGAACGCTCAGAAAGATAATATCGGCCCGCAGATTGGTTTTGCTTGGAGTCCGAGTCAATTCCACGACAAGCTGGTGGTGCGCGGCGGTTATGGCCTGAACTTCAACCAGGAAGAAATCGCAATTTCTTCCAATATCGTTAACAATCCTGGACTGGTTGTGACTCCCTTCCTGGGCAGCGCATCGCCGCAAAGTATCAATCCGAGCATCATTTACGGAATTTCATCGAACGTGCACTCACTCAACGGCTATCCGGCGAACCCAAACACGATTACAGCGTTTGGACCGAATGGATTACCTACCAGCCCGAGTGCGGAAAATGTCGAGATCTTCCCCAATACTGTTCCGACCATGCGGACCCATCACTACTCGCTGGATACTCAATATGATTTGGGTCACGAGTGGATCATGTCTTTGGGATATCTGGGAAGCTTGTCGCGAGACATTTATTTCCACCAGAACCCGAACGCTCTTCCCGCCGCCTTGGGCTATTCCCTATGCGGGCCCCCGTCCTGTCCCCCCGGGGTTTGGCCCGGGACCTCGCCCACTGGTGGCTATGGCGACTTTTGGGATGTGAACGGCAAAGGCAACTACAATGCCTTGCTGGCTGAAGTGAAGCATCAGTTTTCACGGCAATTCATGTCCGATGCTCAATTCACCTGGTCCAAGAGCTTGGACGATAGTTCTGCGCCGTATTCCGAGCAGGCCTACCCCTATGACCCGGGCGCGAATTACGGCCCGTCCGATTACAACGTGACCAAAGCATTCAAGCTCTATGGCATGTGGGAGCCCACGTTCTTCCACGGCGACAGGAATTGGATGGAAAAAGTCGCTGGCGGCTGGACTCTCAGCGGCATCTTCAACTGGCACTCTGGCTTCCCGTGGACGCCCGTCGCGACCGTGTACGCTCCCCCCCTCGTGCTTAACGGTCAGCCCCAAAACGGAAGCTTCTATTGCGACACTTGCGGTGTTTCTACACTTCCTGCCCTCTACTTAGGTGGCGCAGGTACCAGCACCAGCAACACCACCTTCCGTGGCCCGGCTACTGGCGGACCGAATTTTAACTATCCGTTGGGCGGAACAGCATATTTCACGGCTCCCAACTACAACAATAACGATGTCTACAACGGGGTTAACACTCCGGCGTACGGAAATGGGCTTCCCCAGGTCGTGCACCGCAACTCGTTGACCGGCCCGGGGTACCGGGACTTGGATATGACGCTGGCGAAGAGTTTTGGTCTGCCCCACTTGCCAGTACTCGGCGAAAATTCCAAGCTCGAGTTGCGGATGGATGTCTTCAATTTGTTCAACACGTTGAATTTCAGCCCAACCAGCATCTCGAACAACATTGCCAACTCGAACTTCGGCATAGCTCAGTCAGCTCTTGGCGCCCGCGTCGTCGCGCTGACAGCTCGGTTCAACTTCTAACCCACACCCTATCGCTCTGGGCGCGTCTCGCAAGAGACGCGCCCTTTTTCATTTGATCTGATTAGCGAGACTTTGCTGCGGCTCGATCAGCCCTGAATCCGATCCGGTCGAGCATGGGCTGGATCTCGGGGTTCGACATAAACAATTTCCAGATCAATCCTGTGCGATAGTTCTCGATCATTACCGTGATGGGAGCCTGATTGAGTCCCATGAAAATCGGCGACACCCAATCCTGGCTCAAATTGATTGCATCGCGCGGCCCGTACTCGCCCCACGTGCGGTCGCCGAGGTCGCGATAAATATGTTTGAGCGCGTCCATCGAAGCCTGCGGCGTGTAAGGAAAAGACGACAGCGCGCCGGTAAACGTCATGGTTCCGTCGTCCAGCCGCAGAGTGGGTTCGTGAGGCATATAGCCGTCGGCCCCGTCGCTCGCCGTCAATCCCCAGAAGTTCGCTCCATAGCCTTTGTAGTGGCCGGGGTTCTGGATGCAGTAGGCGAGATTGATTTGCGCTATCGCCTGATTGTCCTTGAAATAATCCGTGAAGTGATCGCGAATGCCGCGGGGATCGAATCCCATGTACGAATAGTGAGCGAAGAAAAGCGGTCCACCGGTGCCGTAGCCAACATCCAGCTTGATGCCGTAATAGGTATGGCCGTTCACATAACGATCGTCTGCGTTCTCGTTTGGCCATCCCTGTCGGTACTTCGCGCCCGCCTCAGGCTGATTCGCCCATCCCGAATAGTAAAGTTCGGCGGGAACGGCGTGCGTGGGCGAAGCGATCGCCAGCAGGTAAACGATCATGGCCTCGTTGTATCCGTCGAGGCGATGGTTGATGTACCACGACCACTCCGGCGACCAATGCCAATAGAGCGCATCGCTTTTCGGAGATTGCCGGTACCAGTCCCACTCCACCGTCTCCCAGAGATGTGAAATTCTTCGGAACAGATCTTTTTCATGCTCGCCCGCGCCATTAAAATACTGCCGCGCGGAGAGCAAACCTTCCATAAGAAAGGCGGTCTCGACGAGATCGCCGCCATTGTCGAACCTTCCGAAAACCGCAAGCGTCTTCCCGGAGTCGCCATCCATGAAGTGAGACCAGACGCCGTGATAGCGCGGCGCTTTCTCGAGAAACGTGACAATCTTAGTGAGCCGTTCGAGTCCCTGTTCGCGGGTGATGAACCCTCGATCTACGCCAACGATCAGCGCCATGATTCCAAAGCCGCTCGCGCCGGTCGCAACAATGCGATCATCGCCGGGAATGTTTTCCAGCGTCATTCCGGCCGCGGGATGCGCGCCTTCCCAGTAGTAACGGAAACACGCCTCCTGCAGCATGGTGAGAAGTTCATCGTCATTCAAGGGTCTGGTTGCGGCAGACGCTTCGTTCGAAAATGAAGACAGATTGTACCGATGATCCGAAGCCGCAACTTTATAGCGCGCGCTGACTCCGGGCTTACCGAGAAAGTCCGCGTAGCGATTGACTCCCGGAACTTGAATCCCAATCGGCTGAAAATCGCCACCATCCATCGAGCGATACACCACATACCGTTCGAGTGCGGCGTCGTTAACCGCGTCCCAACTGATGTCGACGTGACGCTCATAGCCCTTAACGCGAACATTCTGAGGAGCAGGGAGGTTCGAAGCCATCCCAGGCGCACTTGATGCCGCCGGCCGATCGTCGATCATGAATTCATCCACAATGAGAGTGTGCTCTTCACCGTCGCTTCGGTTCTGGACAAATGCGACCTTGTCCACATGCTGGCGCTCTAATTCGTGGATAGAGTAAGACTTGAACTCCTCAAGGGGTATCTGGACTTGAACCCATTTTCCCGCTGCAAGATTTGCAACGAACTTTTCGAGGGGAAGCAAATTTGAGAAATTGCCTCCGGCGTCAGAGACTTGAATGAGCGGTAACGAGCTGCCCGCAATGCCCTCGGCCGAGAAGCACCAGAAAAAAAGAGTATCTCCCTGAAATGCGATTTCGCGATTTCTGAAATTGATGGCCGTAATGCCAGCCTCCCACCCGCCATCCGGAACAGAACGCCACTTCAGCCGCAAAGCGTTAGGCGGAGTATAAAAAAAGTCGCGGCTTACAGGAAGCTTGCCATCGATGAGTTCGAGTGTGGAAGGCGCGGACGCTTTGCCGGAGCTGTAATAGTAAGCATCCGGCTCAAGACTGTTGTCGAAAAGATTGTGCTTGTAATACTGCGTGTCACCCTTGGCGAGCGGACAAACAAAGGCGACACATAGCAAGGGTAGAATCCATCCTGACACGCACTGAAACTGAGATCGATAGGATCGCATCATGTTCGTAGAATGCTATTTGGTATCCTGATTCCTTGGCAAGCGCAGCGAATGCTGAATGTTGTTTTTAGACCACAGGGCAGGCCGAAACGTGCACTGCCGGGATTGCAGGCTTCCTGCCGTCTCTGCCGGCGATCACAATGCATGTCCCAATTCTTATAGTCGCCTGTTACAATTTAGTTAGCGGAGCAGGGACAGCTGCTCCGATTTCGTTTGTGTGTGGCAAATGGGTTCCCCGCTAACCCGGTGCCAACAGCGTGGGGACGTAGTTCAGTTGGTTAGAACGCTCGTTCCTCACCGTCACAATGGTGTAAGCGATTCAAAAATCAGCCGCTTAGCACAAACAACATCTGTTCGCCCTGTCACGGTGTCTGCCATTTCCCTGCATTTCCGAAAACTTGTTGTCCGTTCTCTTGAAGTTCCCCGACGTCTTCCTCCTCCGAGATCGAAGTGCGTCACGTATGGCGAACAGTTTTTCGTCAAGAACTGATCGCCGAACTTTTCAATGAGGAGAGCTAATGGGAATGCCGGAACTCGAAATTTATTCCACGATTGGCGCGGAAGGTTTCGCAAGGTTAGTCGCCGCCTTTTATCGACAAGTCCCTCAAGACGACCTTCTAGGGCCAATCTACCCGGCAAGTGATCTTCCAGGGGCCGAGCAGCGCCTCCGAGATTTCCTGATCGGTAGGTTCGGGGGACCTCAGACTTACATTGAACAAAGAGGCCATCCCCGCCTCCGGGCGCGGCATTCGCCGTTTGCTATCAATCAGACTATCCGCGACCGCTGGATGCGGCTGATGGAAAATGCGTTGGGGGAAGCTTCGCTGCCAAGCAACGCCGAAGGAGTCCTTCGGAAATTCTTCAATGAGATGTCTACCTTCATGATCAATCAGTCAGAGCCTGGGATCAGCTAGCGCGAAGCGACGCGGAGAGGCGGCGCACGGCCATATCCACGGTATGTGACACTAATA
>Ga0302140_10000254_pt1 | contig 65241 bp, 77 predicted proteins | sample I_Bog_E1_1_FD_202095 | JGI IMG/M metagenome (GOLD analysis project Ga0302140, IMG submission 202095) | Peat permafrost microbial communities from Stordalen Mire near Abisko, Sweden - I_Bog_E1_1 | ecosystem: Environmental > Terrestrial > Soil > Wetlands > Peat | place: Sweden: Abisko, Stordalen... | reverse complement strand
ATATGCCTTGAAAGGAGCGATCCGGTCCGAATGTCCCGCCGCCTGCGCCAGGCTATCGAGATATGCAGCGAGCCGTTTCTGTTGTGCGCCTGGCGCTCTCGTTGATGTAGCGCTCACAACAAAAACAGTATATCATGTTTTATAACACAGTAGTACTAGCAGCCCGTGGTAGTAGTCCTGAATTTGCGCCTCACCCTCATGTCCAGTCCCTGGAGATGGGTAGTGAGTTGACCAGCGTTTTTTGGTGTCTCAGGCTGCTTTGCAGTACAAAGTTGGCTGCGCAGGCGGGAATGCCGGGATAGGCACGAAGAATCGCCTCCACACGCGACGAAGAGCGATAAATAATTGTGCCTTCAGGCTTTGGAACTCCCGCGGCTTACCCGCGCCCAGCACTTTTCGCATCACCAAAGACAGATTGAACGCGGCTCCGTGAATCACCAGGCGCTTCAATATGTTTTCCCGGCCTCGTAAGTGGACCCGCCTCATCGCTCCAGTCTCATACATATGCCCCAACATCATGCGCCATACATATGCGTCGCCGGCAACGGCATTCTGTCCGCCAAAACCGCGGGGCCTTCTCCTACGACCACTTCGGGTCCGGCCGAAAGGCACGAAATGCGCTAATAATGAGATCCGCGCCTTACGCAGTATGGACGCTTTGGTTCAATCCACGCCGTTAGTTTTGGATGCCGCCTACGACGGACGAAGTCTTCTTTAAAGAGCGCCACGATGACAGCCGCAGTAGTTGCCAGCGCACCCACCCACTGCGCCACGTTTCCCCACCGCGCCACGTTTCCAGCTTGCTGTGCCACGTCTCCAACTTGCATTTGATTTCACTCCTGTCCTTCGGCCCTGCGTTGCATGAACCCATTTCTAAAATCAGCGTACCTCCAAGGGGATGGGGCAAGCTGAAGGAGGGCAGTTTTTTCGCGTGTTACCGTATCCATCAATGGAACAGAATGACAATGACAATCTCACGGGCCTCCTCCGGCGGATGGAACAGATAGACGAGATGATCGCTTCAGGGGCGCTCGATTCCTCGATTGCGATGATCGCGGAAGACTATTTGAATCGCGCGAAAGAGGAGTTTGGACGAGCGAACTACGACTTGAGCAACGAATTCCTGATGAATGCGGAACGGGTCTGTAGTTAAGGTCGTCACCCGGCAAGCGCACGGTAAAGGGTGGTGCGGCCTACGTGGAAGCGGAGATAGCCCTGGATTTCGGGCCGGAAATACCGGGCCCAGTTTGTGGCCGAATACTCGCCGTTGTCAGCGATCCAGTCGCCGTATCGGACCGGACAAAAGGAGTTGTTCGCCGTAGACGGCCAGATCGCGGAAGTGGGATACGGTCACGTCCGTCCACCCGGGCCGCCATCGTGGGGGTGAGAACTTTGGTGTTGCAGCCTGAGTCAATCGCGTAAGTGTTCATGGTTGTGGCCTCTTTTGGGTCCCGGTCCAGCCGGGTACACCACATGGATTTGTGATGGATGGAGCTATCACCGCAACAGCATACGTAGGTAGTGTCCTAAAGTTGCGTTGAGCGGATTTTCTGAGAGAAACAGCAAGCGCTTGAAATCGGATACGATGGGAGTATGGCAAGTCCATCAACCCGTCAAGACCTGAAAGCGCTCCACCGCCTGGTTAACCAGGCCGATCTTGTGTTGGCGACGATCCCCGATCCGCATCCCTCCATCGCATCCGCTCGCGAATCCCTGAATGCGGCACTGGCGCTATCGAAGTACCTGGCGAAGCATGAACCGGATGCCGCCGCGTTGGGCGCAAAGGGCGGTAAGGCTACGCTTGCCAGCCGTGGGCCGGAATACTTCAAGCGGATTTCCGCCATGCGGAAGAAGAAGGCCGGTGGCCGTCCGCGCAAGCAGAAGTAGCCGTTTCGTTACAATCAGTCTTTACCAAATGAAAAGCCCGGCGCGAAGGCCGGGGCTTCTCGGTGAAGACTAGCCACCCTCATCGTAACGCCCCATCGTGCCGGTTTGCAACGGCACATCGTGACTGATCCAGAATTCTGGAGAAAACTCGCAGATCGATTCTCCGCACTCCCAGAGGAGAAATGGAAGTTGTGCGCAAGGTGGTCGGAGACGCTGCACCTTGATGGCTCTGTCGAACGGGTATGGGACGTCCTTGGGCTGCCCGAATTCGATGACGTGCGAATGCAGTTCTATTCGCTCGCGTATGAAGGCGGAATGGCGCTCGCGGCTAAAGACGAGGATCCATTCACCGAATGGCTTGAGTTGTTGAAGTTTCTTGAGCCTAATATGGACTCGGTCAATATCTCCAGCGTCATTGTCAACAATGTGATTCTGCGTCAGTCCAGTGGCTCGATTTCAAAACTTGCCGACACATCGGTAAAGGTTTGCAGGCAATACGTAATTCGAGCGCTGGAGGACAACTTCATGCTACCGGATACTGAGGTCCCTTCCGAGCGCACGTCCGGATTGGATTTCCGTAACTATAAAACAAGCCCCAACGCTAGGCAAGAGAATTGACGGGTCGGCGAAAACGATGAGTCATGTTTTCTGCGTTGTCGGGGCCGTGCTGAAAAAAGCCCGAAAATGGAAGATCGTTGACCGGAACCCGATGGAGGATGTTGACCGTCCCAAACGAGACAAAGCGAAGGCTAGACCGCGCGTGCTCGACAGCGCCGGGTTGAAGTCACTATTGGACAGGGCCGCGACTACCCGCCTGTATCCTTTGCTCGTGCTCGCCGCGGCTACCGGATGTCGCCGCGGTGAACTCTTGGCATTGGAGTGGTCGGACCTCAATTTAAACACCGGCGTTCTGAGCGTCTCGAAGTCGCTCGAAGAGACCAGGGGCGGCCTACGTGTCAAGCCTACGAAGTCGAACAAACCGAGGGCATTCCCTGTTCCGGCTTCCGCACTCGCCGTGCTTAAGTGTCCGTGAGGGTGACTCAGTTCGCCCGCAAGAACGGGCTACAGGGTGTTGGGCTGCATTCCCTTCGCCACAGCCATGCAAGTCAACTCATAAGCTCAGGAACGCCGATTACGGCTGTCTCAGATCGGCTTGGACATGCGAACTCAGCAATCACGATGTCCATCTACGCGCAAGCTCTGCCGGCCGATATCAGCGCAGCGGCAGAGACGTGGAACAAAGCGATGGCAAACGTGATTCAGGCGGAAGAAAAAGCTACGCCGACGTGGATGTTAGCAAATGTTAGCGGAAACAACGCGAAAAAGGTCAACCAACTGATAACAAAGGCATATGTGTGGTGGGCGCGGCAGGGCTCGAACCTGCAACCCTCAGCTTCGAAGGCTGATGCTCTATCCAATTGAGCTACGCGCCCGTAAACACATTATGGCGCATGGCAGCGCACGCTATGCTGATCGCATGGCCGGTCCGATCGAGATAGAAGTCAAGATTGCAGTGACCAGTGCGGCACGCGTGCGCGCAATCCTGCGGGAGACGAAGTTCTCCGTGGTGAGTCCGCGGGTGTTCGAACAGAATCTGGTGCTGGATAACGCGCGGGGCTCGGTGAGATCGAGCGGGCTGCTGCTGCGTGTGCGCACGTCGGGAAAACGGAATGCGCGGCAGGCGGCTCTTTGCACGTTTAAGGGACCGGCGACGGACACGCCCACGCATCACAAACAGCGGGTGGAACGGGAGTTTACGGCGAGCAACGCGGATGAGTGCCTCGCGGTGTTCGCGGGGATCGGCTTTCATCCGGCCTTCCGTTACGAGAAATACCGGACCGTATTTGCGCGACGCGCGCGGCGGGGCGAGAAAGGTCAGCAGGGGCTGGTCACGCTCGATGAAACGCCGATCGGCGTGTTCATGGAACTGGAAGGCCCTGCGCTTTGGATCGACCGCACCGCGAAGGAGTTGGGCTTTTCACGCAACGACTACATCACGGTGAGTTATGCGCGGTTGTGGGAGCGCTGGCGCGAAGAGCATGCGCTTCCGCCTGGCAACATGGTCTTCAGTCACCGCGTCTGAAGCTGTACGAGTTTGTCGCTGCCCTTGTGCTCGCCGTCATGCGGCGCATTAGGAGGCGCGGGGATGGTCTGCGGAGCGCGCCAGAAATCCATGTAAGAAGTGTAGTGAACGCAGGCCACGGTACAGCGCGGCGCACAGCCTTTTTCCGTGATGAATTCGCGGCGAATGTCGTCTTTTGTGTATTCGGCGAGAGGCTTGCCTGGATAGCCGCGCTGCTGTGAGCAGTAATGCACCAGACCGTCTTCGCAAACGTAAAGATAGCGGGCGCCGGCGCGGCACTTCCACTTGTTCTCTTTGCCGTGCGCGATGTTCTCCTGGAAAAAATTCATGCGGGCATAGCTCTTCTTGCCCATGTCGCGGACCTGCCGATAGATACTCTGCTCGGTTTCAGACAGCGGCTGCAACTGGCCACTGGTGTCGTGGATGATCCCCACCGTGGTGGTGAAGCCGAGTTCCACGGCGCGCTCCGCCACGACGACAGCGTCGTGCGGATTGCGAATGCCGCCGCCCACCACGGAGTTAATATTGACGTGGAAATACGCGTGTTCGGCCAGGAGCTGGAGTTTCTTATCGAGTACGCGCAGGCTCTTTTTCGACACATCGTCCTGGACGACGTTGTCGATTGAAATCTGCATGTGCTCGAGACCGGCTTCGTTCAGTGTCTTGATGCGGGCTTCGGTGAGCAGCAGGCCGTTGGTGATCATGCCGGCGATGGCGCCGGTTTTGCGAATGCGCCGGATCAGAAGTTCCAGATGATCGCAGAGAAGAGGCTCGCCGCCGCTGAAGGAAATAACGGAGGTGCCGAGTTCGCCCAGGCGATCGATACGCCGGTACATTTCTTCGAGCGGGACCGGCTTGGAAAAATCGTCGAACTCATTGCAATAAGTACAGGAAAGATTGCAGCGGCGAGTAGGAATGATGTGGGCGAGGACGGGATGGTCCGTGTCGAGAATGCCGCTGGCGAGCATGCGCCATTCGCGGGTTCGGCGTTGCGCGGCAGTCAGGCTTCGGCGCAGACGCGTGCTGAGAGTCGGCATAGGGTTAAAGGACTATTACAACATACTCGGGGAACGTTGCAGAGGTTCAGGCGAACGGAGATCATGATGGGTCGCGGTTTACGGTCTCCATGGAGAATGCCGGATGGCAAATGGCAATGTATTCGGCGCCTTCCGGCTCCGGCGTGCTGTAACGCACCCATTCGCCGCGGCTGGTGACGACCGCCTGGCCGGAACGGACTTCGAGGACGCCTTCTTTGAACTCGACCCGCAGCAGGCCCTTCAGGACTACGGTGTATTCGTCGAAATCGGGCGTCTGGCCTGGTTCGATCCAAGCGCCAGGACTGCGCATGTGGGCCACGCTGAGGGCTTCAGTGGCGGAATTGACGCGGCCAACGAATTCGTCGATCAGTTTTGGCTTGTTGCCCGCCGACGCGATGCGCGTGGGTTGCGAAATGAGATGCGGCATAGTATGGTTCCTGACCTTTAGCCTGTCGTTGCGGACGGAGCTCATAGACCGCATCGGACCGCTTCTTTCGAGGATACTTGATCCGTGGGCTCGGACAGGGCTACAATGGCGTTTTGCCTGAAGCCGCAGCCCATGACCACGAGAGATGATTTCGATCCGCTGGCCCCGCACCGGGAGGCTGCGTTTTTCTACGGCCTGTTCCTGCGCGGGCATTCGCTGACGGCGCTGCGCGAAGATATCGACGTGCCTCGCCCGGTGGTGGATAAGTGGCTCAAAGCTAAGGATTTCGAAGACGCCTTCAAGGCGGATCTCGACAAGGTTTACCAGTACCGCAAGCGGGTTCTGGCCATATTCGAGGGCCTGGTTTCTACCGAGCACACGCGCGTGCCGGTCCAGTAGCTTAAGGCCAGTTCAACTGACCAATCAAGTCCTGGGGCTGTTTCGCACTGAGCTTTGGGAGCATTGCCTCCAGTTCCCGCGCGATGCGCGCGGGCGCGGCCGGGTCCCAGAATGTCGCGGTTCCCACTTCCACCAGGCTGGCGCCAGCCAGCAGAAACTCCGCGGCGTCTTCGCCCGTTGCGATGCCTCCGATGCCGATGACCGGGATCTTCACTACGCGCGCGACCTGTTGCACCATGCGCAGGGCTATCGGCTTGATGGCAGGGCCGGAGAGCCCGCCGTAACCCGCTCCAATGCGCGGCTTTCGCGTTTGCACGTCGATGGCGAGCGAGACGAATGTGTTGACCAGAGAGATGGCGTCGGCGCCGCTGCATTCCGAAGCCAGCGCGAAAGGTTCGATGGCTGCCACGTTCGGCGAGAGCTTGACGATCACGGGCCGCGTCGCCAGGGCTTTCACGCTGGAGACCAGTTCCGAGAGCGCCGCCTCATCCACGCCAAAAGCCAGGCCACCGTGCTTGGTATTGGGGCAGGAGACGTTGAGTTCGTAAGCGGCCAGGCCTTCGGCGTCGTTCAGAATTCGGACGACTTCGAGATAATCCTCCGCAGCGTAGCCAAAAACGTTGGCGATAACGGGCGTAGCGTACTTGCGCAGTAGCGGAAGTTTTTCCGCGGCGAACGCGCGCGCGCCGATGTTCTGAAGCCCGACGGAATTGATCATGCCGGCGCGCGCTTCCCAGAGCCGCGGGGCTGCGTTGCCGTCGATCGGTTCGCGCGAGAGTCCTTTGACGACGATGGCGCCGAGTTCGTTGAGATCGACTTGTTTTTCGAACTCGATACCGTATCCGAATGTCCCCGATGCGGTCAGGACAGGGTTCCGGAACGGTATGCCGAGAATGCTTTGCATCACGCGGGTTGCATCAGGCGGCTACGACTTGGGCGCCTGTTTGGTAGCGGCGGAGACGGGGGCCTTCAGGTATTTGTCGATTTCTTTCGGGATGTTGACTTCCTGGTCCTGGATAAACTTTCCCGCAGTGCCGTCGTCGGTGTCGGTGACGATGTTCTCGTAGCGAACGACGCCATTGCGATCGATGAAGGCCAGCATCGGGATGAACCAACCGTCAGTGGGACCATGGAGGAATTTGACGGCCTGATCGGAGGTGGAGAATCCCACGGGGAAGTTCGCTCCCGTGATCTTCAGAAACATCGGAATGTCTTTCTCGCCACCCGAGTTGATAATGACGCCTAGTATCTGTACGCCCTTGTTGGCGTATTCGGTGTTGATCCTGGCCAGCACGCCAGCTGTTTTTTGGCAATGTTCGCAGGTGGAATACATGAACGCCATGACGACCACTTTGCCGCGATAAGAGCTGAGCAGCTTTTGCGAGCCATCGGTCATGTGGATGACGAATTCGCCGGCCGGGTGCTCAATTTGCCAGGGCTGTTTCGGCGCCGGTGCTTTTGCCGCCGGCGCGGGCGCCTTTGTCTGGGCGAACAGTATGGTGGCGAGTGTGAGAGCTGGAATAACTGCAAATATTTTGCGCATGTTTGTTTTCGTTTATTCTATGCGATTACGGGCCGCATTTTGTTTTGCCCGCGGAACGATCCGATTGTGACGACAACCGCCAGCGCCAGCATGGAGAAATCGCGAGCCAGTGTCTTCGGCCCCAGCGCGTCGCCAGGCCCGAAACAACCGCAATCGATCTTCAGACCGACGATATACGAACGAACCATCACGGTAAAAAACAGAGCGAGCAGCAGGCTGGCGATGAGCGAAAACCAGCGCTGCCAGACGCCGGAAATCAGTGCTACGCCGAGAGCCAGTTCGGCCCATGGCAGCGTTTTCGCCACCGGTTCCAGCGCCCATTCCGGCAAAAGTTCGAAAGCGTTCAGCGAGCCCGCGAATTCGATCCATGGCGCCTTGAGCTTCATATAAGCCGCGACGACGAAAATAACGCCGAGAATCAGACGACCCGCGATTAGCCAACGGTGAAGATTCCCCTGGTGGATGATCCTGTTCATTCCCTATTTGCCGGCAAGCTTCTGATCGAGATACTGTTTAAAAATGCTGTAAGGCATCTGCATGATTGTCGAGATCGGTTCACGTTTACCATTGCTGACGACGACGATGGTGGGCGTGGAGTTGATGTGGTCCACATTCATGGCCATATCGACATCCGTTTTCACGGATTCGTCCAGACGCGGATCGGTCTTCACCAGTTCACGTACCTTTTGCATCGCGCCAGGAGGCAGCACCTGCGCCACTGAGGCATCGATATCGCCGGTGTTCTTGCCGTAGAGCGACCAGGCATCCTGCGTTTTAAAGATCTGGTTGACCACGATGTCATAAAAACCGAGTTCACCGGCCGCGTTGGCGAAGCGAGCCCCCAGTTGCGCGTGCGGGTGTATCTGCGTAATCGGAAAATCGCGGTGTACGAATTTCACCTTCCCCGTCTTGATGTAGTCCGCGGAGAACTGCGGCATGAATTCGGCGAAGAAACGCGCGCAATGGGGACATTCGTAGTCCGTATAGGCGTCGATTTCGACGGCGGCATTCGCATTGCCGCTGATTTTGAAATTGGTCATCGGCGCGGGCGACGTGGCCGCGGCCTTGTGCACGGGCGCGGTCTGCGCCGACAGGACCAGCGCGGGGATAAGCAACAGTAGGGTACGCATCATCTCTAATTAAACCACCTTAAACCTGCGGCGTTTGTAAACCACCTCTATTATGTATTCATGACGTCCGCCGAGTTGCTTGGTCACATTAAAAAACAGCCTCACGGCCGCACCAGCCTGAAAACGCTGTTTCGCGATCTGCGGATTCGCGGCGACCAGCGGATCGTCATCGAAACCGCGCTGGACAAGCTGGTATCGCGGGGTGAACTGCTGGAAATTCGCGCGGGGCATTACGAAGTTCCCGGCAGCACCAAGGATCTGATCGCCGGGCGGGTCAGCGTGCATCGCGATGGCTTCGGATTTCTGATTCCGGATACGCCAGTGCCGGGGATGGCGGGCGATATTTATCTGAGCCGCGACGCGATTCGCGGCGCGATGCAGGGCGATCGCGCCATTGTGAAGATCACTTTTCGCGGGCGGGAAGGCCGGGCCGAAGGCGAAGTGGTTCGGGTGATTCGGCGCGCGCACCCGACGGTGGTCGGCGAGTTTCGCATCACGCGCCGGGGCATGTTCGTGGCTCCCTTCGATCAGCGGCTGCGCGACTGGATCGAGATTCCCGAAGGCATGGAAATACCGCCGGCGACTACGCAGATCGATCGCATCGGCGCGAAGGTGGTTTCGGTTACGGATGCGGCGGATCTGGACGGCATGGTGGTGAACGCCGAGGTTCTGGATTACGGCGAGGACGGCGGACGTCCGACGGGCCGAGTGATTGAAGTTCTGGGATCGCCCGACGATTTCGGGATCGATGTGGAGATCATTATCCGCAAGCATCATCTGCCCAGCCGGTTTCCGGCCGAGGTGGTGGAAGATGCCGGGCGTGTGCCGGAAGCGATCACCGCGCATGAGATCAGGGACCGGCGCGATTTTCGCGCGCTGCCGATTGTCACGATCGACGGCGAGACCGCGCGCGATTTCGACGACGCGGTGCTGGTGGACAAGCTTCCCGACGGACGCTTTGCCCTGCAGGTGCATATCGCCGACGTCAGCCACTACGTGAAGCCGGGCACGGCGATCGATATCGAAGCGCAGATGCGCGGCACCAGCGTTTACTTTCCCGATCGCGCGGTGCCAATGCTGCCGTTCGAACTATCCACCAATATCTGTTCGCTGAAGCCTCAGGTGGATCGGCTGGTTTTATCGGCGCTGATCGAGTTCGATCACCAGGGCGATCCGCTCTCGTTTCAGTTCTGCCGCGGGGTGATCCGCAGCGCGGAGCGGATGACGTATACCAATGTGCATAAGCTGCTTGAAGGCGATGCCGCTCTTTGTGAAAGATACGCCCCGCTGGTGGAGCGGTTCCTCCTCATGCAGGAACTGGCGGAACTGCTGATGCGCAAGCGCTGCCGCCGCGGATCGATCGATTTCGATTTGCCGGAGCCGCTGATTGAGTTTGGTGCGGAAGGCGAGATGACGGGGGTGACGCGCAGCCCGCGGAATATCGCGAACCGGATTATCGAAGAGTTCATGCTGGCCGCGAATGAGGCGGTGGCGGCGCACCTGGAAGCGACCGGAAATCCGTCGATTTATCGCGTGCACGATACTCCGGATCCAAAGCGCGTGATGGAGTTCGAGGATATTGCGGCGCAGTTCGGGTATTCGCTTGGCGTGGGGTCTGTGCCCGTATCGCGGCATCGCTATCACGAGAAGAAAGCCCAGGGGCGCAAGGCGTATAAGGATGTGCAGTTGCCCGGCGAGATCAAGGTGCCATCGAAGGCGTACCAGCGGCTGGTGGCAAAGATCGAGGGCAAGCCGGAGGAGCGCATCCTGAGTTATCTGATGCTGCGTTCGCTCAAACAGGCGCGCTACAGCGCGGAAAATTCCGGACACTTTGCGCTGGCCGCGAGCCATTACACGCACTTTACGTCGCCGATCCGGCGCTATCCGGATTTGATTGTGCATCGGCTGCTCAAAGCTTCGCTCGATGGCGGAACCTACTCGAACGAGGCTGAACTCAAGTCGATTGCGGACGATTGTTCGCTCACCGAGCGGTGCGCGGCTGACGCGGAGCGCGAACTGGTGGAGTGGAAGAAGGCGAAGTTCATGGAAGCGCGCATCGGAGAGGAGTTCGATGCGCTGATTATCAGCACGGCGAAGTACGGTGCGTTTGTGGAACTGGCCGAGTGGTTTGTGGAAGGCCTGGTGCCCATGGAATCGCTGCCCGGCGACAGGTTTGTCTATCACGAGAACGTGCGGAAGATCATCGGCGAGCGGACGCGGCGGACATTTTCAATTGGGGATGCGGTGCGGGTGCTGCTTGATCGGGTGGATCCGCTGGAGCGGAAGTTGCAGTTTTCGGTTGTGGAACCGGTACGTTCGAAGGGGTCAACGAACAAGGGGAAGAAGGGAAAAAAAGGGCGGAACCGGGTGTGATCTTTGAATTGCCGTAATCGCAGGCGATGGAAACGCAGACACCACCTTGAATCGCTGGTGTGATTTTCGACAACCCGCTTCAACCCCAACCAGATTAAACAGCTACCGGCTTTCAGCCGGTAGCTGTTTAATCGTGTGGATATAGCCAGGGTCGAGAGACTTATTGCGGCAAACGCGAATCTTTTAATGGAGGCATGGCATGAGCACTTTGGAGATTAATAGCCCAGGTACGGCGGCTTCCTCGGTGCAAGTGGATGACCTGGAGTTATCGGTGGATCTGGCCGACGGCAGGCCGATCGTGGTTCCGATCGCCTGGTTCCCGCGGCTCGCACACGGCTCGCCGACCGAACGTGCCAAATGGCGCATCATCGGCGGAGGGCATGGCATTCACTGGCCTGACTTGGACGAGGATATCAGCGTGGAAAGTTTGCTGACCGGTCGCAGATCGAGAGAAAGTGATAGTTCGCTCAAAAAGTGGCTGGAGATTCGCAACGTTCGTTGAGTACGGAAAAAAGGGCGGAACCACGGATAACGGGTTATCCTGGCTCCGCCGTGTCATTGGCCCGTCAGCGCGCCGCTAGGCCTTCGCGCGGGGAGCGAAGTTCAGCGAGGCCGAATTCATGCAATAACGCAGGCCGGTTGGCTTGGGGCCGTCGTCGAACACGTGGCCCAGGTGGGCGTCGCAGCGCGTGCATTCGACTTCGGTGCGCGTTTCGCCGAAGCTGCGGTCCACGTGCTCGGTGACGTTCTCCTTAGCCAGCGGCTGATAGAAACTGGGCCAGCCAGTGCCGGAGTCGTATTTCGTTTTCGAATCGAACAGCGGCGTGCCGCAGCAGATGCAGGAGAAGATGCCATCTTCGTGCAGCTTCCAGTACTTGCCGGTAAACGCGGGTTCGGTGCCCTGTTTGCGCGTGACATCGAACTGCTCGGAATCGAGCTGTTTGCGCCATTCGGCGTCGGTTTTGACGATTTTAGGAACTTCCATAACATCCTTTCGTTTGCCCGTCGCGTCGAAATCGACGATGCGGACGTTCTTCGCCCCGGAGGCGTTTTTCATATCGGCGGCCATCAGGCAGGAGGCGCCAAGGGCGGCTGTGACAGCGGTCAGAAAACCGCGTCGCGTGGGGCTGGTGAGTGTTCGCATATTCATCTCTTGTACATTTCCGGATAAGTTTTCCTGAGGTCGGCAATCAACGGCAGGTCCATGGCCACAATGTAGCCATCGGTCGGGTTGCGGTCGAGATAGTGCTGGTGGTCTTCCTCGGCTCGGTAAAAGCCCTTCATCGCCTCAACCTTTGTGACGATGGGTTTGTGAAACACTTTGGCGGCGTTCAGTTGCGCGATATAGCGTTCGGCGATGGATTTCTGGTTATCGTCGACATAGAATATTTCCGAGCGATACTGCGTGCCAACGTCGTTGTGCTGGTAATTCAGCATAGTCGGATCGTGCGCGACCGAGAAGTAGATTTTCAGCAATTGTCCGAAAGTAATCACCGACGGGTCGTATACGATCTGGACCGACTCGGCGTGGCCGGTTTTTCCGGTGCTGACGGTCTCGTATTCGGCCGTTTTCTTCTCGCCGCCGGAAAAGCCGACGGTGGTATCAGTAACGCCCTTTACGTGCTCAAAGACTCCCTGCATACCCCAGTAGCAGCCGCCTGCCAGGACGACTGTCGCCTTTTTCGCTCCGGCGGGCGCGAGTTGCTCGGCGGGGGGATCGGGGAAGCCCGCGCCCATCAGGCTGAGCGCAAAGGCCGGAATCAGGATGCCGGAAACAAGAAAGTTAAGCTTCATTGGACCCTCTGTCCTATATTACGCGGAACCGGGCCGTCCGGTTATGGTGGCCACTAAATTATGGTGGCCACTAATATGAATAACGCCGGATGGAAAGACCTTATTCCCTCTGGCGTTGCGGTTGGGTCATACCGTTACGGCGAGGGGCCGGAGCAGATCGAGGAGTTCGTTTTGTAAAATCGGTTTCTCGAGAAACCCCGCATAGCCATGGCGGATGGAATGTTCGCGGGCTGTGGGGTCGGGTTTGTCGCTAACGGCGATAATCCCGATGTTATCGCCGTATGGGGCGTTGCGGATCTGGTGCGCGGCCTCGATGCCGCTGATATCGGGGAGGGCGAGATTGATCAGCGCCAGCGAGATGCGCTGATGCGAACAAGCGGCGATCGCTTCGGCTCCGGTGCGCACGGAAACTACGGCCAGGCGATCCACGGCACGGAGAAAGCGAGCCGTTCGGTCATGATCGGCCGTACAGTCATCTGCCACCAGAACTACCAGACGATCATCTACTGAGCGTTCGACGGCGGCCAGTAACTCCCATCGTTCGATCGGCTTGGTGATGAAATCGTCCATGTCGGAGCGCCTGGCGCGCTGGCGGAAGTCCTCGATTGCATTCGCGGTGAAGGCTACAACCGGTACGCGGCGGGTACCGGTCGCCTTCTCGGTGCTGCGGATCAGTCGGGTAGCTTCGCCACCGCCGATTCCGGGCATCGACATGTCCATTACGATCAGGTCATAGCGCCAGCGTGCGGCCATGGCGACGCCGTCCTCACCGTTGGTTGCCGTATCGACGGCGTAACCGGCGCGCCGCACCAGCCGGGAGGTCAGATCGAGATTGGTCGGATTGTCGTCGACGATAAGGATACGCAGCATAGACGCAGCCGTAAATCATCTATCGGACGATTGGAGCGTTTTCTTTAGCTCGGCTCACTGAATTTGCGCCGGCCGAGCAGTTTTCCCGTCACCAGGATGGCGATGATGGCGATTGCTTCAGCCAGCCAGATGAGAGGTTGCGAGGGCTGCAGGGTTCTTGCGATGAAGTGGTCTGTCATCATCATTTCCGCCCCCACGTAGCCTAGGATGCCGACTCCCAGATAGATGATGATCTGGTAGCGATCCATCAGGGTGGCGATCAGATTACTGGCGAAGACCACGAACGGGATGCTGACGCAGAGGCCGAAAACGATCAGAGGCAGGCTGCCGTGGGCGGCACCGGCGACGGCGAGGATATTGTCGATCGACATGGTGATATCGGCGAAAACCACCAGCCAGATGGCTTTGAGCAGGCTGCCGCGGGCGGGTTCGGCCTCTGGCGCCGAATCGGCGTCGGAAAGTACTTTTACGGCAATCCAAAGGACCAGCGCGCCACCTAGAAGCTGCAGGAATTCGACGCTCAGAAGCCGTGCCGCAACAATGGTGATAGCGATGCGCAGGATGACGGCAGCGGCTGCGCCCCAGGAGATAGCGACGCGGCGCTGGCGCGGAGGCAGAGCGCGGACGGCCAGTGCGATGACGAGCGCGTTGTCACCGGCCAGTACCAGGTCGATCAGGACGATGGAAAAGCCGCGGAGGATGTGGCTGGAGATGGAAGCAGGCGGGCTGATCAATGTTTCATCATCCCACGGGGTTTCAGTATCCCATGGAAGTCGTTTGGGTGTTTTCACCTGGTGGTGGGACGGAAGTAGCTGCGGCGCATCCGGAGACTTCCCTGCCTGGTTCCCGTCGTGCGATCCAGCGCCCGCTTAGAAACGCCCACGAGAACCAGGTTAGGTGCAGGGTCAGATCAAAGGGCCATCGGTAAGTCGCGGGGCGGTAGTGAGACATGCGCAGAGCATACGTCAGAAATGCCATTCCGGCGATGCCAAGGCTGTACCGAGCGTAGCCGCGCAGTCCGCTCCGAGCCATGGTCGCGGGGTGCTCGGTGAGGGAACCCCAGACACCCGCGATTGCGGTTCGCAGAACGCAGGACCAAAACCAGGTATTGCCGCGATGGTCGATGTCTTCCATCCAGTCCCCCACCATTGAAGCGGCGCGGTCCGGCGGGAGAACCTGCGCGAGAATCCATTCGGCTACGCGGGATTTCGTCATTGGGCGACGCTCCGGAGCGACTTCTGTCGGAACCAGAGTATGCCTGCGAGCAGGAAGATTTCCGAGGGGAGGGTCGCGGGAAGATCGAGCTTCGAGCCCCGGAAATGCATGGAGACGAGTTGCAGCAGGAAGAAGAATACCGTTGGGGTCATGCAGGCTACGATGCCAGCCGCCAACTCTCTTCCGCGTGCGCGACGTGCTATCCAGCGGCCCGCCTGAAACTGGCATGCGCCTATCCAGACCTGGGCGATAAAAGCGGAACTGACAGGCCATGACGGATGCCAGTGAAGCTGGCGGGTAAGATAGCCAGCCAGCAAGGCCAGAGGAACCAGTATGCAGACGCCGGCGAAGAGTCCGAAATAAGTACCCACCAGCAGCCAGCAGGAATACAACCAGCCGCGCAACGCCAGGCCTACCAGAAAGCCCGGACTTTCGGCGAAGTCGCTCCAGACTCGCGAGAGCAAGGTGCGAAAAACGCAGGACCAGAACCAAACTGGCCCGCGTTCGATGGCGTCTTCCATCCAGTCGCCCACCGTTGAGGCTGCGCGATCCGGGGGGAGAACCTGCGAAAGAAGCCATTCGGCTATGCGGGATTTCGTCATTGCGCGACGCTCCGCTCGGGTCGACGCAGCCAGAGAAAACCGACAATGATGCCTGTTTCGAAGATCAGTTCTTCGACGATCCACGGCGTCCTTGCGGCATGGTTTGCCAGCGAACGTTGAAGGTCACTGCTCAGGAATTGATTCGAAGCAAGCGAGATCGCTCCATTCAGTACCAGATGCGCCATGCAGCATGCGATACAGGCGGCCATTTTTCTGCCATCGGCGCGACGCGCGGTCCATCGACCCGTAGTGACTCCGTATGCTGTTGCCGACGTCCAGCCCACGAACTCGCTGGGGAACCAGAATACTCCGCGGGCATGGAGCGGGAGGAATATGTAAATCGCTGAAACGAGCACAATGGTCCCAACCACGTACAGAAGCCATGAGAACAGGCAACTCCTCAGCGCCAGGTCCAGCATGAAGCCAGGACTTTCGGCGAGGTCGCTCCAGACACGCGACACGGCTGTTCGGAGTACACAGGACCAGAACCAGACATTGCCGCGCTTGGGCGCGTCTTCGAGCCAGTCACCCACGGTAGAAGCCGCGCGGTCCGGCGGAACAACCTGCGAGAGAATCCATTCGGCTACGCGGGATTTCGTCATTGGGCTATGCTCCGCAGGAGTTTGTGGCGGGACCACAATATACCGGCAAGCAGGAAGATCTCACGTGGCAGAAGTATTGGCGTGAAATCCGGGCTTTTGATCTCCGCCAGCATGAAGGAAGACGCCATTGGGAATGCCACTGGGGCGAGGCAGGCTGCGATGCCCGAGGCGAACTCTCTGCCGGGTGCGCGGTGAGCTATCCAGCGACCCGTCTTAAACTCGATCCAACCTATCCAGACCTGTGTGATCAGTGCTCCCAGGATTTGCGCTGAAGGGTTTGCGGGCCACGATGGGTGCCAGTCTAGCTGGATGGCGACGAAGGCGATTAAAAAGGCCCCAGCAACCAGGATGCAGATAGTGCCCACCACCAGCCACAGGGAATAGAGACAGCCTCGGAGGGCCAGGCCGACCAGAAAGCCCGGACTTTCGGCAAAGTCGCTCCAGATTCGCGAGAGAACAATGCGAAATACGCAGGACCAAAACCACACAGGCCCGCGCGCTTCGGCGTCTTCCATCCAGTCGCCGACGGTGGAAGCCGCGCGGTCTGGCGGCAGCACTTGCGCCAGAACCCATTCCGCCACGCGGGCGTCAGGCATGCGAGACTCCAGGGAATTGCAGGCCTTCCCATAGCCGGAGATAGCAGGTGCGGGCGTGGTTCAGCGCTGCCATCCCTTGCGCGCTGACCTTCACATAACGCTTCGCCCGGCCACCGCGCTCCGGCGTGGGGTCACCCAAAGTGGAGGTCAGCAGGCCCTTGTCTTCGAGGCGGTCCAGCGTGACATAGAGTGCGCCCGGGGCTGGTTCGCGTCCCGTGCGCTCGCTGATTTCGTTGCGGATGGTGACGCCGTAGGCTTTGTCCCCAAGACGGAGAATTGCCAGCAGAACGATGTGCTCGAATTCGCCGAGAATTGATGTGTCAGACATTTAAACTACATAGTAATTTAAATTCGCCCGAAGTCAAGCCTTTTTTACTGGACAAGCTTCAGAATCATGCCGGTGTCGGTGGCAATCCACAGGTGTTTTTCGTCGGGGCCGGTGATCAGCGCAGCGTGGGCAACAGCCCGGTAATCGACCGGCATCTCAGTCCACTTCTCCAGATCGCTGCTGGTAAGAACCCGCAGTTTGCCAGGGATCGGACTGCGAAAGACCGGTCCGGCGGTCTCGTATCCGACCAATATTGCGTGCGACCCGGGGAACAGCTTGATGTCGGTGATGGCCCGGTCTTTGGCACGAAAAGCCAATGAACTGTTGCCCGTGCTGAGGTCGAGCCGGTAGACCTCGGCTGGGTAATCGAATGCGTCTTTGAACTCAATCAGGCCCAGCCCGACACTCTCCGCGGACAGGGCGATTCGGGTGATCTGGCCGAACAGCGACACGTGGGATTCGGCCCAGTTGACGCCGGCATCCTTCGTCTGCAGCAGGATTGACACGTGGGGAACCTGTTTGGCGGCTTCGGCCTGAGCAGGTTCCATCCAGTCCGGTCCGCCACGGCGCGGCGGAACGTTCCAGCCGGAAATAATACCCTTGTTGCCGGCGAACGCGATGTCGCCGTAGGTGGTGTAAACGGGATCGCCGGGCGCAGTGGCCGCGATTGCAACCGGTGTCCAGGTGACGCCGGCGTCCTTGGTTTCGTAGACGTGCTTTTCCCGGCCGGCGGCAAAGCCGTGTTGGTGATCGAGGAACCAGATGCGCAACAGATTGGCTGGCGCGGACTTCGATTTCACCCAGGCCCGGCCCGCCTCCTGGGTGGACCAGACGCCCGCATCCGTCACCATCCAGCCGGTGGAATCCTCCAGAAAAAAGAGCGACAGGCAGGCTTCTTTGACGGGCGATTCGGTCCAGTTGGTGCCGCCGTCGCTGGTTAAGATGACCAGCGGATGATCCTTTTCCTTCCGGTCCGTGGTGTAGCCGCAGCCGATGCCGTGGGTTTCATCGGGGAAGGTGAGGTCGTTAAGCGTAAGCGTGCTGTCGGCCTGGTGGTAGTGATACTGCATCTCCCAGTGCTCGTCGGCTGAGGCTGCCGCCGTGAAAACCGCGAAAACGGCCAGGATAGAAAAAAAACGCACCCTCATAGTCCTGCCCGCGTCGGCGATGTTGGCCGGACGGGTCCGGCGGCCAGCACAAGTTCGGCATGCCGCACCGATTCCATTGCTTCCGGGGACATGCGGGCCAGCGCCAGCGCGCAGCCCACCTGTTCACCCAGGGTGGTGAGGACTTCCATCTCGCCGCCGGTGTGCTGATGGGCCGCACGGTGTTGTACATTGATGACGCCTACAACCCGGTTGCGGGCGATGACGGGCGCCGAAAGAAACGCCTCGAAAGCATCTTCAGGAAGTTCTCCGAAGTATTTGAATCGCGGATCTTTATACGCCTCGCGAGATATCGCCAGCAGGCGGCGTTCGCGGGCCACCCAGCCGGTGAGGCCCTCATTCAGTTTCAGGCGAATCCTGCCGATTTCCGCTTCATGATGCGTGTTGGAGGCGCAGAGAACCAGCTCATCGCCGTCACACAGGTAGACGAGGCAGGAGTCGCACTGAGTAAACTCAACCACCAGTGCTACGATGCCCTGGAGGACTTCGTGCAGACTCATCTCGCGTACCATGAAACGGCTCACCCTTTGAAACAGACGCAGTTGCTGCTCAATCCGCTCCAACCGTTCTTCGACATTCTTTGCCTTTGACACGGTTTCATTATAGTCTGGACTTTTCCTCCTGGAAGATTATTTGAATCAAATCACGTCCGATTCTCCTATGAGTCCCACCGTTTACTGGCCCGACGAGTCGCTCCCGGTGGCAATTTACTTCGCGCCCGGCGTGCTGGCGGGGCTGGAATTGCTGGCAACGGATGGTTTGCTGGCGATGCCGCGGACCGGGCTGGGGATTGGCGGGCTATTGCTCGGCAGGCAGTCCGGCGAGCGGCTTGAGATCCTGAAGACGGTGGAGATTTCCTGTTCGCACGCCATGGGTCCTTCGTTTGTGCTGACGGAGGAAGAAGTGGCGGCTGCGAAGGCGGAAGACGGGGCCGATCCCGATTGCTCGCTGGTGGGCTGGTATTGTTCGAGCCCGAACGGGCGGATGGCGCTGACCGAGAACGAAGAGGCCCTCTTCGACGCGCTGTGCGGAGAGCGGGGACAGGTTGCCTTGCTGATCCGGCCTCGGCTCGGGCACATCACCATGGCCACTTTCGCCATACGGGGCGACGGCCAGAATGGCGATCGATTCCGGCTCGGAACGGAGGGCGAGCTGATTGGGCCGGAAAGAGTGGCGGATCCGGAACCGGAGACTTCTGCGGATTCCGAGCCTGTACCTGTGGCACTGCCGGAACTGCCGGCGGAAGAAACGGCTGAAGAAACGCCAGCCACACCGCTCCTGCCGCTGCCAATCCTGCCGCCGCCGTTTCTACCAAGGGGCAGCACGCTGTTTGGCGTCTCCATGGACGAACCGCCGCGCGTCGTCCCGAAGAAGCGGCAATGGCCGCTGTACCTGTTGTTGGCTGCGATTCTGCTCGCGATACTCGCGGCAGCGGCGTATCTGACCAGAAGCGCCTGGATGCCGCTGCTCTCTCGCCGCCAGTTCGCTACGAATCTTACTGGCCCGAAAGCGGGATTTCGAAGTAATACAGTTCTTTGCCTGTGACAGCGTTCTCGAGGCCCGTTACGTAGAGCGATGCGCCCTGGCTCTCGACATCGGTCTCGAAATAAACAAAACCGCTGGCCGATTCGCCGGGCGGCAGCATTTTCGCGGCAAATGCGCGGAGTTCGATCTCGGGGGCTGCGAGAGGGTTCTTACCGCCTCCCACTCGGACGCCGCCGAGCGGTCCGACTGCCACTTTCGGCCTGCTCGGGCCCTTGGTATACTTCACGTCGGCAGCACGGATGGAATCCACTTTGGAGCGATCCGGCAGTTCGTACTCGAAATGCAGCTTTTCGAGTCTTACAGAGTTCGCGGTGTTATTGCGGATGACGACGAGCACCGGCAAGATGTTGTACCGCCAGGGATTCAGCTTGCCGAAAGCGGTTTTGGCCTGGTCGTCGGTGGTGAAAGCCTCGGCGGCTACGGTGACGCCGTCGGTGGTCTGTTTGTTGGCATACTGATCGGCGGGTTTGGCCTGGAAAGTCTCCTTGTCGGCCGCGAAGGCCGGCTGCAGGGTAAGAAGCGCCGCAGTCACCGCTATACTCAATCCTTTGAAGCGCAAAGCGATCTTCCTCCTTTACCGGACTGCAGAAATCATCGCCTCACCCGCCGTGTTTGTGTACCTTCTCGCGCGCGTGGCGGGCGACCGCCGCTATTTTTCGACGCTCCGCGAGCGACTGGGGGAGCTGTCCGCATTATGGCAGAAGACTGCTTCCGAGGCGATCTGGTTGCACGCAGTTTCGGTAGGCGAGGTGCTGGCGGCCGTTCCGCTGGTGGAAGAACTGCGGCGGCGTTCTCCGCGCACCCCGCTTTTCTTCAGCGTTTCGACGCTTGCCGGACGTGAGATGGCGGCGCAGCGGCTGGCTCCGCTGACCAAAGGCATCTTTTATGCGCCCTTCGATTATGTGTGGACGGTGCGGCGCGTTCTGCGGCGGATTCGGCCGTCTGTTCTGGTGATTCTCGAGACCGAAATCTGGCCCAATCTCTTTCGCGAGGCAAAGCGGATCGGCTGCGGCGTGGTGCTGGTTAACGGCCGGATTTCAGATCGTGCGCTGCCGCGCTACCGGCGGTTTGCGAGCGTGTTTGCTCCGGTGCTGTCGCTTTGCGACCGAATTCTGGCGCAGTCGGAGGAGATGCGGGAGCGGTTTGTGACGGCGGGAGCGCCTGCGGGGATTGTAGAAGTCGGCGGGAACCTCAAATACGATTTCCTCCTGGAGCCGCTGGCGACGGATTCGCCGGTGCGGGCGTTCATCGCGGCGGGGCAGGGAAGGCCCGTGTGGATTGCGGCCAGTACGTCCACCGATGGCCGGCTTGAGGAAGAAGACGACGTCATTGCGGCGCAGCGTGCTTTGCCGGGCTGGCGGCTGATCGTGGCTCCGAGGAAACCGCACCGATTCGACGTTGTGGCAAAGAAGCTGGCGGCTTCGGGGCTGCGTTGGACGCGTCGCACGGCTCTGGAAGATGAGGGCGCGGATGTGCTGCTGCTCGATTCTATCGGCGAACTGGCCGGAACCTTTGAGCACGCCGATGCCGTGTTTATGGGCGGCACCATCTCCGATATGGGCGGTCACAATATACTGGAGCCCGCCATGGCGGGGAAGCCGGTGATTGCGGGCCCGCATCTGGAGAACTTCCGCGAAATCGAGCGGCACTTCGACCAGCACCATGCGGTGATGCGGATTGCCACGGGATGCGAACTCGCTGCCGCTGTGCTGCGCGCGGCTGGCGATAAGGACCTGGGGCGCCGCGGTCGGGCCGCCGCCGCGATGAAGACCGGCGCGGCAAAAAAGACGGCCGACGCGGTAATGGCGCTTTACGAGAGCCGGTACCCATGCACGCGGCCCAAGCAGCCGGCGTGGGCGTTTCTTTGGTTTCTTGCGCAGGTCTGGCGTGTGGCCAGCGCTCGCGACCGGCACCGAAAATTGGCGCGGCGCAAGAGACTGGCTGTTCCTGTGATCAGCGTGGGCAATATTACGGCGGGCGGTACGGGCAAGACGCCTGTGACACTCGAACTGCTGAACGATTTTATGCCGCTTAGGCCGGGGCTGCTGACGCGGGGTCACGGACGGCATACACGCGAAATCGTGCTGTTGCCGAAAGGCGACGAGCGGCCACCGATCGAACGCACGGGCGACGAAGCGCAGCTCTACATGCGGGCGACCTCTCGCGAAGAGGCCGCGGGCGGCGGCAGTCGCATTCACGTGCCCATAGGCATCGGCGCGGACCGTGCCGAGACTGGCGGTCGCTTGCTGCTCGAAGCGGACGTGCGGGTCTTATTTCTCGACGATGGATTTCAGCATCTGCAACTCGCGCGCGATTTCGATCTGGTGCTGATCGATGCGCTGATGCCTTTTGGCGGAGGCCATTTGCTGCCGCTGGGACGCCTGCGCGAGCCGCTCGAAGGACTGGGCCGCGCCGATGCGTTTCTGATTACGCGGTCGCAGGCGGTGGCGAATCTGAAGGCTATTGTTGCTGTGCTGCGCCGGTACAATCCCGACGCTCCGATCTACTTCGCCTGGCTGGAGAATCGCCGCTGGACAAATCTCAAAGGCGAGACGCTGGATGTGCGGGCGTTCAACGGCGCGAAGGCGGTGGCGTTCTGCGGGTTGGGGAATCCGGAATCGTTCTGGCGCTCGCTGGCGGATGTAGGAGTCAGCCCGATGGCGCGGCATTTTTACGGCGATCACCATCGCTACACGCCGAACGAACTGCGAAGGCTGGCGCAGCATTCGCGGGAATCGGGCGCGGAGGTGCTGCTGACGACCGCGAAGGACGCGGTGAATCTGTGCGCGGAGTTTGAGGCGGTGGCGGAGCCGATGGAGGTTTACTGGCTGGAGATCGGGGTGGGAATCGACCGGCGGGACGATTTGCTGGAGCGCATTGAGCGGAAAATCGGCGGCGGCACGGGGACATAATGTGGGCCATGAATGACGAGGCAGGGCAGTTGATAAGCAAAATCACGGAGTTTCTGGAGGGCGTTGGCCTGCCCGTTGAACGACATTTCTGCCAGGCATTGAAATACGGCACGGCGTGCTGACGTTCGACGCGGTGCGGTTGCTTTATCCCGGCGATCTTCTGCATGAGGCGGGGCATCTGGTGGTGCTTCCGCCCGACGAGCGCGCACTTGTCTGCGGGCCTTTGGGAGAACGCCCAGGCCACGAAATGTCCGCTATCGCGTGGTCCTGGGCGGTCGCGCGGGAGATCGGGCTGGCGCCTTCGTTAGTGTTTCACCCCGAGGGCTACAAGGGCGAGTCGGACACTATTATCGAAAACTTCACGGCCGGACGATATTTCGGGGTCCCGTTGCTGGAACTCTACGGGCTCACGGGCCACGGCGAATTTCCGGCTATGCAACGCTGGCTGCTAGACTTTAGTGCCCTTCAGCGCCGAACTCACCGCAGTGTTCATCATCTGTTCAGCCAGGCTGTGCGTCACTTCGTTCAGACTTTCAATCTGCGCGCGGATGACGTTATGATCTTCGGCGCCAGAGGCCACCTTCAGGCGATTGACCGCGTCGGTGATGGCCTTGCGCTCTTCGTCGGTGATCGCGATCCACGCATCGTTCTTCTGCGCCTTCGCGGTGGCCAGCAGAATGGAGTCCGCCTCCACGCGCGCGCCCGCTAACTGGGCGGCCTGAAAATCTTCCTCGGCATGATCGATCGAGGCTTCGATCATGGCTTCCACCTGTTCGTCCGTGAGTCCGTACGAAGGCTTGACGTCGACCGAATGCTCCAGACCTGTTCGTGCGTCGCGGGCGGTCACGTTGAGAATGCCGTTGGCGTCGATCAGGAAGCGCACTTCGATGCGCGCCATCCCCGCCGGCATGGGCGCGATGCCCTTGAGATCGAAGCGCGCCAGACTGCGGCAATCTTTCGCCAGTTCGCGCTCGCCCTGCACCACGTGGATCAGCACATTGGTCTGGCCGTCCACACCGGTGGTAAATGTTTCGCCCGCGCTGGCGGGGATGGTGGAATTGCGGTGAATGATTTTGGAAACGATGCCGCCGTAGATTTCGATGCCGAGGGAGAGCGGCGTCACATCGAGCAGCAGCTGATTCTCCACGGTGCCCGCGAGAATGCCGGCCTGAACTGCCGCGCCCAGAGCGACCACTTCGTCCGGATTCAGTTCGGTGTGCGGCCGCGCGCGAAACAGAACTTCCACCGCGCCGCGAACCATCGGGATGCGTGTGGACCCGCCCACCATCACCACTTCGTCGATCTGTTCCGGCGTCACGTGCGCGTCGCGCATGCAGTCGCGGCACGGGCCGAGCGTGCGGTCCACGATATCGCGGATCAGGCCTTCAAAGAGCTCGCGGGTGATCTCGCGCTGGTACGTTTTGCCGTGCCACGCGAATTCGATGGTCGAACTGAGCGCGAACGAGAGCGCTTCCTTGGCGCGGATCACCGCCGCGCGCAGCGTTTGCACCGCTTCGCCGGAGTGCGAAACGTCGTCGCCCCATTCGGCCGCAATGTCTTCAAGTGCGATCCTGAGAAGCAGGTTATCGATGTCGTCGCCACCCAGATGCGTGTCGCCGTTGGTGGCCAGCACTTCGAAAATGCCATCGTGCAGCTTGAGTATGGAGATATCGAATGTGCCGCCGCCCAGATCGTATACCGCGATGATGCCTTCGTGCCGCTTGTCGAGCCCGTAGGCGAGCGCGGCGGCGGTGGGCTCATTGACCAGTCGCAGCACTTCGAGACCGGCAATGCGTCCGGCATCGCGTGTCGCCTGCCTTTGGGCGTCGTTGAAATACGCCGGGACGGTGATGACGGCTTTCGTGACGGGGGTACCGAGTGCCGCTTCCGCGTTCTTCTTCAACTGGCGCAGGATGAGAGCGGAAACTTCCGGCGGGGTGAGGGTTTTCTCACCCAGCACCAGACGGATGACAGATTCGCTACCCTCGGCTATACGAAACGGGAAGAGCTTCAGTTCGTCCTGCACGTCGGCAATGCCGCGGCCCATCAGGCGTTTCACGGAGTAAACGGTACGCGCGGGATGATCGATCAGTTCCTGGCGCGCCGCGTTGCCAACTATAACGTCGCCAACGTCGCCTTCGGGCGCGATAGAAACCACGCTGGGCACCATCTTGTCGCCGTCTTCGCCCGGAATCACTTCCGGCTTCGTCAGGTTCATGAACGCTACAAGGCTGTTCGTGGTGCCGAGATCGATGCCGACAACGGTGTCCCGATTATCAAATTCAATCTGAAACATGAGCTTCGTCTGTTCTCGCAATCAGGTTCGTGATGTATTTTCTTCTGTTCAGCTGGCCGCGGATTTCGTCCAGCTTCGCGCGGTCGTGAGTTGCGTCCCACTCCGCGTACCGGGTCTGCATGGTGGTATCGATCTCATTGCACATGCTTTCGAAACGGTGCCGCGCCGCCTCGAGCTGCGCGCGCGCGTCTTCATCGCCATCGCGCAGTTCTTCGAGCGCCATGTTAAGTTCGAAAACTTCTTCGAGCAGTTCCGGCGGCACGTCTTTGGTGCCCTGCTCGGCAATGTCGTAGCCTTCCTGCTTCAGAACGTAAAGCGCCCGGGTGACTGGATCTTTCAGTGCCCGATACGCGTCGTTCAGAATGGCAGAGGCCTCCAGCGCATATTCCTGCTCGCGCGCCGGCTTGCGGGAAAACAGATCGGGATGCAGCTGACGGCTCAGCGCGTAAAAACGCTTCTCCAGATCTTTAGGATCGAGCGCCAGTTGACGAGGCACTCCGAAGAACGAATAGTAATCGCGGGACGGCGGCTGCAATGCTTTGCAGGCATTGCAGAAGCGCGAAGACACGCCATCGGACGGCACAGCGCCGCCGCAATTCCAGCAGTTTGGATTCATGGAGTCTACGCTGTGAAGGACGTTCCGCAGCCGCAGCTCTTCTTCGCGTTCGGATTTTCGAAGACAAAGCCGGATTGCATCAGCGATTCTTTGTAATCCAGCGTCAGCCCGTGCAGGTACAGAATGCTCTTCGGATCGACGAAAACCTGCACGCCATCGAAATCGAACACCTTGTCCTTTGGGCGCGGCTGAGTATCGAACTTGAACTGATAGCTCAGGCCCGAACAGCCGCCGCCCAACACGCCCAGACGCAGGCCGCCCTTCACGCCCATCTTTTCGAAGGTTGTGCGAATTTTGTTCACGGCCTTCGGCGTGACGCTGATGTCCGTCTTACCCGGGGTGCCCTCGGCGGTAGCTGGCGCGTTTTGTAATTCAGTCGCCATTTACGCAACCGTTTGCGGAGTTGTCTGAGCAAGGCCAGGCACCTGCTTGCTCTGCTTGGTGCGATAGTCGCTGATGGCGGCCTTGATCGCGTCTTCGGCGAGCACGGAGCAGTGAATCTTCACCGGCGGCAGGCTCAGTTCGTTCACGATATCGGTGTTCTTGATTTCGAGCGCCTGATCCACGGTCTTGCCCTTCAGCCATTCCGTCGCGAGCGAGGAACTGGCAATCGCGCTGCCGCAGCCGAACGTCTTGAACTTCGCGTCTTCGATGATGCCGCTCTCATCGTTGACCCTGATCTGCAGCTTCATGACGTCGCCGCACTCCGGTGCGCCCACCATGCCGGTACCGACGCTGGCCGAACTCTTATCGAGAGAGCCGACATTGCGCGGATTATTGTAGTGATCGAGAACCTTATCGGAATATGCCATGTGATTGTCTCCTTATCAAACTCTTAATCGTGTGCCCATGAAACCGTGCTGAGATCGATGCCCTCTTTCGCCATTTCGTATAACGGCGAAAGCTCGCGCAATTTGTTCACCACGTCGATCAGCTTAGCGGCGGTGTAATCGATCTCTTCTTCCGTGTTAAACCGCCCGATGCCGAAGCGTATGGAGGAGTGCGCCACATCGTCGCCCACTCCCAGAGCCTTCAGCACGTAGCTTGGTTCGAGCGTCGCCGACGTGCAGGCCGAACCGCTCGATACCGCAATTTCGTTAATTCCCATCAGCAGCGATTCGCCTTCCACGTAAGCGAAGCTCATATTCAGGCTGTGCGGCAGGCGGTGCTCCATGGAGCCGTTGATATAGACTTCGTCGAGGCCCGCTTCGAGCTTCGCCTTCAGCCTGTCGCGCAGACCACGAAGGCGCACGGTCTCGGTTTCCATTTCGCGATGGCAAAGCTCGCAGGCTTCACCGAGGCCGACGATCCCAGGAACGTTCAGCGTGCCGGAACGCATGCCGCGCTCGTGTCCGCCGCCATCGATCTGCGCCGTGATCTGCACGCGCGGGTTACGCCGGCGCACGTAAAGCGCGCCCACGCCCTTCGGACCATACATTTTATGTGCGCTGATCGACATCATGTCGATGTTGTCGGTGTTCACGTTAATCGGCACCTTGCCGATCGCCTGCACGCCATCGGTATGGAACAAGACCCCGCGCTCGCGGCAGATCTTACCGATTTCTTTGACCGGCTGAATCACGCCCAGCTCGTTGTTGGCATACATGATGCTGACGAGGATGGTCTTATCGGTAATCGCCTCTTTCAGCATTTCCAGATCGATCAGGCCATCGCCCATCACCGGCAGATAAGTGACCCGATAGCCGAGCTTTTCGAGCTTCTTGCAGGTATCAAGCACCGCCTTGTGCTCGGTGACCACGGTAATGATGTGGTTGCCTTTTTCGGCATACATCTCGGCGACGCCCTTGATGGCCAGGTTGTCGGATTCCGTGGCGCCGCTGGTGAATATGATTTCTTTCGATGTCGCGCCGATCAGATCCGCGATCTGCTTGCGGGCTTTATCGACGGCCTGCTCGGCCTCCCAGCCGAATTCGTGATTGCGGCTGGCGGCGTTACCGAAGTGCTCCGTGAAGTAGGGCAGCATGGCGGAGACCACACGCGGATCGACACGCGTTGTTGCGTGATTGTCGAGATAAATGGGCAGCTTCATAATCTTTTCTTCAGACCTCCTGATGCACGCTGGCTGGCGCCGGATTCAGTGGTACAGGCGGCGGCGTCAGCGGCGTCGCTTTCAATGTCCGCGATTCCGCGAGATCGGTAATCGTGAACCGGTTCAATACGTCGAGAATTGCTTCGTGTACCTTGCGCAACGGCTCGCGAACGGTGCAGTTATCGGACTGATCGCAGGTCCCGTGTTCGGTAAAACAATGCGTCAGGATGACCGGGCCATCAATGGCGCGCACCACTTCGAGCGCCGAGACTGCGCCCGGTTGGCGGATGAGCTTGTAGCCGCCGTTGGTGCCGGCAACCGACTGCACAATACCCGCGCGGGCGAGTTGCTGGAGAACTTTCGCTAACAAGGTGACGGGCAGATGGTAGGCTTCGGCCATATCCTTAGTGCTGGCGGTCGCGCCGGGCACGGAGGCCAGATGCCGCAGGGCTATGAGGCCGTAATCCGCTTTTTTGGTCAGCTTCAGCATGAATCCGGACTAAACTTGTCCTGTATCGAGGATAGCACAGGAACCTTTGGAGTCAATGGGTTAAATTACGACCGGAATGGTCCATGGTATCCCCATACGGTGATGTTGCTTTGCAATGCGGCACATGCTACAAACATACCAGCCAATGGAAAAGACTATTCGCGTCTACACCAGCCATAAGGAAATGAAAGCCGACGAATATCGGTATTGGCGAAGCCGCCCTGTCTGGGAGCGCATGGATGCAGTTTCCGAACTGACGCTTGCCGCTTACGCAATGAAAGGTACGCCGATCGATGTACCCAGACTTCAAGGACCTCTTGTTGTCCTTCAACGCCCACGGCGTTAAGTACCTAATCCTCGGCGGGTAGGGAGTGTCTTTCTATGCGCAGCCGGGGGCGACCAAAGACCTTGACCTGTTCATCAACATTGGCGTCGACGATTTGGCTGATCCGCGTAAGTTTATCCGCTTCGGTCGGGAACCTGTGGCAATCGATATACTTCCTGGCATCGACGGAGTGGACTTCGATGCCGCGTGGGAAAAGCGCGTCGATGGAATAATTGACGTCGGGATCGGACTGACGGCCCACTTCATTTCGATAGAAGATCTGATTGCCGCGAAACTCGCGGCGGGACAGCTGCGCGATCTTGCGGATGTCGAGGCGATTCGGGAAGCGGCGGATACAGAACGGCCCTGAACGGAGGCGTTGTCTATGAGTGAGCCCGCATACAACAAGACAATCAGGGAGCTCCTGGGCTGGATCGCGACACTGGATGATGTGGGGCCGATCGAACTTTGCTGCATGTGGTTGAATGACTTTTACTTTCCTGGGCAGAAAATGCCGCCGCAGTATCCACCGGAGAGCTGGGCACGGGGACAAGCTCAGTGGAACGCATGTTTTACTCAGAGCGAATTATGTATTTTGGCGGAGTTTCACAACATTTTCTCCTCCAAAGTCGACGCGCTCCCGGTCGATGCGAACTGGCGCCAGGATACAGGCTGGCAAGCGGTGAACAGAGCGGCTGGCGCCGCTCAGAGCGGCTGGCGCCGCTCTGAGCGGGCTCCTCGGTCTCAACTCGCCGCACCCGTGATACATAAGCGCGCAGCCCTCGGACTCAGGCCAATAACGAGCACCGAATCAATTCGAGCGGCCCCAGATCGGGGAAGCGTTCCGGCGTGCGCTCAATTGCACTGCGTATCGCTTCGAAATCCGCGGCATTGTTGTGAATCAGGGGCATCCCTGCCACCAGAGCGGTAGCTGCGATCAATCCGTCGAATCGCCAGCGCACGAGCCGGTCTTGCCGGGATTCCGCGAGCCGGTGCGAGCGGCGTGGTGGCGTCGGAGGCTCAGCCACCAGAGCGATGATCTCGCCGGCAACGACGGCTACGGCGGAATCGACGGGCAATACCCGCACCAGCCCGAGTTGATTCAGATAAGCCACTCGCGCCGCCTCGATTCGTGTGCGCACTTCCGGTACAGACCGGCGCCACAGGATACTGTAGCCACGTACCCTTTCGGTAACCGTGATCGCGGAGACTGCGATGGCGTGAAGCCGCAAATATCGGCGCAGCCACGTCGCTGCGTCCCGGTTGTCTTTGCGCGCCAGCCACCCCTCGGCACTGGTGTCGAACAGGAACGGGCCCGCTGCCGGATCGATCATTTGGGGCGTCTGGGGCGGTGCGTGGCCGCCGGTTCGAGCATGACTCCGTCGAGTATGGCCTGTTCATCGGCCGAGAAACCGGAAAAGGCTTTGCGGTAGTTATCCAGAATCTGGTCGGTGCGCTGCTTCGCGCTTTCGAATTGCAATCCAGCGGCGATAACTTCGGCGATGACCGTGCTCAGATTCACCCGCCTGGAGTTGGCGATTTTTTGGGCCCGGAGCAGGGAATCGGCCGGAAGAGTGAGTGTCGTCCGGCGTTTGAGCGTGTCGGGCTTGTGTGCCATAGATTCAACATAGCATCAATGAGTGCATCAAATCGTATCCTGTTCGCCACTTCCGCTTTGTGGCCGAATTCATCCCCCTGTGGTGGATAACAACCACCAACCACCCAGCGCCAGTCCCGGCGCGATCACAGAAAGTACAGCATTTTCAATAACTTAGAGTCTGGCAGATCAATTGCCTATCACTGCCCCAAGGAGCGACCGAGTGGACCGATTCGCCATGTTGTTGATCACGAGTCTGGGAATAGCGTGCATCTATGCCGGGTATAAATTGTTTTGTGGCCTTCCCGCCCTCAACGGACAAACCAGCCGCGCCAGCCGGACCGGCGTGTTGCTGCTGAATGTAATTCCGGGCATCCTGCTGGCCATCGCCGGTACCGGGCTTCTCTCCGCGGAGGTGCACGGAATTCTGTCGCGCCAACCGGCGATCCAGCGCCACCAGCCAGCTGCCGAAGGTACATCCTGGCATTTGCACAAACCTGGCTTCATGAATCGCGATCACGCCGCTTAGCCTTCTATGCGCAGGGTGCGCCTGTCGGCGACAAGCCCCCCGGTATATGCTGTCCAAGGATGAAACTCACATTTCAGGGCGCCGCTGGCGGCGTCACAGGATCGCAGCACAAACTGGAATCGGGCGGCGCTACGATTCTTCTCGATTGCGGTATGTTTCAGGGACGCCGTAAAGAAGCTGAAAAGAAGAACAGGGAAATGCCTTTCCCCGCGCGATCCATCGATGCGGTAGTGCTCTCGCACGCGCATATCGATCACAGCGGACGTCTGCCGCTGCTCGTGCAGCAAGGCTTCCACGGCCCGATCTATACGACGCCCGCCACGATCGATCTGTGCGCATCCATGCTGCGGGACACGGCTCACATCGCGGAAAGCGATGCCGCATTCGTGAATCGCCACCATCCTGGTGAAGAGTCCGTCGAGCCGCTTTTCACCATGGCCGACGCCGATGCCACCATGCCTCTGTTCCGCGCCGTCGCCTATCACACGCCCACGCTGATAGGCGGCGATCTGACCATGGAATCCTACGATGCCGGGCATATTCTCGGCTCCTCATCGGTGGTGCTCACCGATGGCAAGGTCCGCCTGGCATTTTCGGGCGATGTGGGACGGCCCGGGTTGCCCATCATTCGCGATCCCGAGCCGCTGCCCCCCGTCGATTACCTGATCATGGAAAGTACCTACGGCAGCCGGAAACATCCGCAGCAGGGAGAAGCGCTGGCTCGTCTCGAAGACGTCGTCAGGCGCACCATCGGCCGGGGCGGGCGACTGATCATTCCGGCCTTTGCCGTGGGCCGCACGCAGCAGATTGTGCTCCTGCTGCACCAGTTGATCGATGAGCAACGCATACCGGCGGTCCCCATGTTTGTGGATAGTCCGCTGGCTGTCGATGTAACGAAAACCTTCCGCGCGCATCCGGAATGTTTCGACGCCGAAACCGCGAAGTATCTGGAGAATGGCAAAGACCCGTTCGGATTCAAACGGCTCACTTATGTCCGCGAAGCCGAAGGATCGAAAAAACTGAACGATCTCAGGGGCCCGTTTGTGGTCATCTCACCGTCGGGAATGTGCGAAGCCGGACGTATCCTTCACCACTTGCGGCACAACATTGGCGATCCGAAGAACACCGTTCTGATCACCGGCTATCAGGCCGAAAACACGCTCGGCCGCAAGCTGATCAACGGCATGAAATCGGTGCGCATCTTCGGCATACCCACCGAAGTGAGGGCGGAAATCCAGTCTCTGGACGAACTGAGCGGCCACGCCGATGCCGGCGAACTCATCGCATGGATGAAACCGCTGATCGGAACTCCGCGTACCTTGAAGCGGGTCTTTCTGGTTCACGGAGAGACCCAGGAATCCGGCCCGCTGGCCTCGTTGATCCAATCGACCTATGGAATCGAGGCGATTCCGGTCGCCCCAGGGCAAATTTACGACCTGGCCCTGTAACAGAAGATCGGGCGCATACGTTCTAATATACTGACAGGATAAGGCAAACACCAATTATGAGCTCCCCGCAGATGAATTACCAGGCTCCTCCGCCGAACAAATCCAACACCATGACCATCGTGGCCGTCGCCGCGATCGCCGCCTCCGTGTTGGCTAACATTGTTCTTCTGGTTCAGGTGAATGGCCTAAAGGACGATTACCTACACTCGAAAGAGTTGCTGCAGGGAGAGATCGATACCCTGAAGGAAAACAGTACGGCCATGACGGCCGCGCAGCGGAAACATCTGGACGATCTGAAGGACGATCTCGATACCCGCAGCCGCCAGTTGTCTGCCCAGGCGAATCAGGCGAAGAAGGAAGCGGTTTCTTACGCCGATGCGAAGAGCCAGCAACTGGAATCGGAACAGCAGAAAGCCAACCAGCAGATTAATCAGGTCAGCTCCGCGGTTTCCGACGTCAGCAAGAAGGCCGATACCGCCAACGCGAAGATCGCCGATGTGAATAACGATGTAAGCGGAGTCAAGCAGGATCTGAATTCCACCAAGACTTCGCTCGATCAGACCAAGACCGATCTCAACAACAATATTGCGGCCCTGAAAAAAGTGCAGGGCGATCTGGGCGGCACCAACAGCCTCGTTGCCACCAACGGCAAGGAACTCGAAGAGCTCAAGAAACTGGGACAGCGCAATTTCATCGAGTTCACGCTGAAGAAGCAGAAGGATATGTCGAAGGTCGGCAATATCAGCCTGAAACTCGACAAGACCGATCCGAAGAAGAACAAGTTCACCATCAACGTCATGGCCGACGACAAGCTGACGGAGAAGAAGGATCGCAATATCAACGAGCCTCTCCAGTTTTACGTTTCGAAGTCGCTCTACGAAATCGTGATCAACTCAGTTGGCAAAGATACCGTTTCCGGCTATCTTTCGACCCCGAAGTACGAATCGCGATAGTCTCTCTATACGAGTTTTGAAAGCCCGCCCGGAGCAACAACTCCGCGGCGGGCTTTTTACCTAATTACGAATTCCACCGCACAATAGCGCGCGTTTCGTGTTCGTATCCCAGCGTGGAAATCGCGCCGGTCCCCAGCATAAACATCTTTGCATCCTCCGCCGGCAGCCCCAGATAGCACGCCGCGAGTATCCGCAGAATGTGGCCATGTGCGAACAAAGCGACATCGCCCTCCACCTTCACCGCACGATCGATCACGTCGAGCGCCCGCGCCGCTACCTGCCCGATCGTCTCTCCGCCCTCCACGCCGTCGCGAAAAAGAAACCAGCCCGGATGAATTGCCCGGATCTGGTCCGTCGTCTTGCCTTCATAAGCGCCATAGTCCCATTCGCAAAGATTCGGATCCACCTGCGCCTGATCGCCGTAGCCAGCCAGTTCGCACGTACGCACGGCCCGTTTGAGCGGGCTCGTCAGCACAAGCGAGAACTGATGCCCCGCCAGTTCGCGGCCAATCGCGCGCGCACTTTCTTCTCCCGCCGCTGTCAGCGCAAGATCGGTGCGTCCCGTGTGGGCGCCCGAAAGACTCCATTCCGTTTCGCCGTGCCGAATCAGCCAAAGCATTCCTTTTATGATCGCAAGGCCCGCACCACAAACCGCAGCGGCCTCTCCGTGCACTTCGTAATGCCGATGCGTGGCGTGACCTCAATATCAAACCGCTCCGGCCGCACTGGCTCTCTGACCACAAACTCACCTCGCGTCAGATCCACGCCGTAATGGCCCAGCGTGATGCCGAGTGCCTTCGTCAGCTTGCCCGGACCCGAGGCCAGCTCGCTATCCCTCCGCACCGCATGCCTGCGCGCCCGCATCGCCTCCACTCCGGCCACCGGCTCCAGCGCGCGGATGAGCACACAACCCGCCGTACCCTCCGGCTCGGCCACAATATTCATGCAGGCGTGCATGCCATAGCAAAGGTAGACGTACGCATGCCCCGGCGGCCCGAAGATGACCTTCGTGCGACCCGTAATCCCCGCAGCCGAATGCGAAGCCAGATCGTCGCCGCCCGGATAAGCTTCCGTCTCCACGATCATTCCCGCCGTATCGCCATTCACCAGAATCTTACCCAGCAACTCGCGCGCCACCGTCACCGCATCGCGCATATAGAAACTGCGCGGCAGAATAGCCCCCGCAGCACAACCGCCACTCATGCCTTTTTCCTCGCAAACAGCATGCCGGACCATCGCTGATCCACCGAACAAATCTTGTAATCCACCAGGCCCACCTCGCGCGTCAACTCGCGCAGCGAGTTCTGCGTAAGCCCCGCGTCGGAACCGCCCTTGCGCCACAGCAGCCACAGCCGCGTGCGTGCCGCAAGCATCCGCATCCGACGCAGATTCTCCAGCAGGCCTTCTCTGTCATGCACGAACCAGAGTGTGATGGCAGCGTCCCCGTCGCAGAATTCCACAGCATCCGGCAGATCGCCTAACAATTCGGGGAAATCGCGGGGCGGCTCCACGCACGCCACAGCCGCGCCCGCCGAGATTCCCAGCTTCTCCGCCGCCGATTTCTCCCTCGCGCGTTCCATCATTCCCGGCGGCCTCACGGACCTCCCGCGCCGCGCAATCCGTTTAATCGCGGCTATAACGTTACCAGCCTCGCAGTATCCCGCATCCGGCAACAAATCGCGAATCGCCGCAACTTTCAACGGCTCCCCGCCCACAAACACAACCGGAATATCGCGAGTCGATTTCGCGCCGCGCATCCACACCGCAACTTGCTTCCCGTGGCTCGGCAATCGCGACAGGTCGATCGCCACAACGTCGGGCCGCTTCGCCCGAATCGCGTGGCACACGGTCTTTCCGTCGCCACCCAGATATTCCACCTCAAAACCACCCTCGCGGCACGCCGCAATCAGCGCCGCCGCCTCAGCCGCTCTCCAATGGATGACGCCAACGCGTGCCATAGCTCCAGACCAACATCTTACCCCTGTAAAATGGTGCTCGGCTCGTTCATGCGTTTGTTTACCGGTCTCTCTCTGGCGCCGTCCGTGATCGAAAAACTCTCTGCCGTGCTCGAACAACTCCGCCGCACCGCGCCGATCCAATGGTCGCCCATCGACAACCTGCACATCACCTGCAGGTTCATCGGCGCGTGGCCGGAAGAGCGCGCAGATGACATCAGGGCCGCGCTGAAAACGGTAACCGTCGCGGCACCCGTTCCGATCGCCATCTCGCGATTCGGCTTCTTTCCCAACCCCCCTCATCCGCACTTCCTCTTCGCCGGCGTGCAGGCCGGGCCACAACTCCAAACGCTCGTGTCCGCAATCGATCAGGCGCTGCTGCCACTGGGCCTCGCCGCCGAAACCCGCCCCTATAGTCCCCACGTGACGTTAGCTCGCATCAAAGCGGAAGACGACATCCGCGCTCTCCGCGAACGCATCGCCGCCATCACCGATTTCGATTTCGGCTCCTTCGAAGCGCGCGAATTCCATCTCTATGAAAGCATCCTTTCAGCCCGCGGTTCCGTCTACACAAAACAAGCCACGTATGATTTGATGAGGGAGAACTAGACAACTTGATAAACGGTCTGATCGCGGTTATCGTGGCGTACCTCGTCGGCGGCATCCCTTTCGGTCTGCTCATCGTCAGATTCAAGACCGGCGCGGACGTTCGTAAATCCGGCTCCGGCAACATCGGCGCCACCAACGTTCTCCGCACCACCGGACGCCTGGCCGGAATCCTCACTCTCGTCCTCGACGCCGCCAAGGGTCTGTTCGCCGTCTCGCTCGCCGATACCCTCACGCATGGCGACATTCTCTGGATGAGCTTCACCGCGCTCGCCGTACTTCTCGGCCACGTGTTTTCCCCCTACCTGAAGTTCAAAGGCGGCAAGGCCGTCGCCAGTTTCCTGGGTGCGTTCGGCTACCTGACGCCCATACCGGTCCTCGCGATCACCATCATTTTTGTGCTCGTGATCGTCATGACCCGCTACCTGTCGCTCGGCTCGATCTCGGGCGCTGCGCTCTACCCCTTCGCCTGTTTCATCATTCTCCATCCGGAATGGCCCGTGCTGTTTACCGCCGTCTGCGCCGCGGCGCTCATTCTCTGGAGGCACCAGGATAATATCGCCCGCATCAAAGAAGGCACGGAGAATATTCTGAGATTCGGACGGCCAGCCTAGCGTGAGCGCGCTCGCAATCATCGGCGGCGGCAGCTGGGGAACCGCTCTGTCCACCGTCCTCGCGCCGAGGTTTGACGAAGTGCGCCTCTGGGTGCGCGAGCCGGACCTTGCCGCACGCATGCGCGCCTCTCGCGTCAACGACGTTTTTCTGCCCGGCGTCACCCTGGCCCCCAACATCCTGCCGGGCCATTCGCTCGAAACCGCGCTCGCGGGCGCGGAAATCGTCATCAGCGTCATGCCTTCGCACGTCGTGCGCGCACTCTATGAGGAAATGCTGCCCTTGCTAACCCCGGCCATGACCCTGGTCAGCGCCACCAAGGGTCTCGAATTGGGTACGTTCCTGCGAATCTCGCAGGTGATCCGCGCCGTCGTCGGCGATCGCTGCCGCCTCGCCGTGCTTTCCGGACCCAGCTTCGCACTGGAAGTCGCCGCCGGATTACCCACCGCCATCCTCGCAGCCTCCGAGGACATTGCCGCAGCCCGCGACATACAAACCAGCTTCTCCGGCCCCAGTTTCCGCGTCTACGCCGGCTCCGACCCCATCGGCGTCGAAATCGGCGGCGCACTCAAAAACGTGATCGCCATCGGAGCCGGAATCTGCGACGGCCTCGGCATGGGCCACAACGCCGTCGCCGCCCTGATTACCCGTGGACTCGCGGAACTGACCCGCCTGGCCGTTGCCGCCGGTGGTCAGCCCGAGACCTTATCCGGCCTGGCTGGCATGGGCGATCTCGTCCTGACCTGCACGGGCGACCTCAGCCGAAACCGCAAGGTTGGCTTGCAACTCGCTGCTGGAAATACACTTGGAAGTATCGTCGGCGGCACTCCAATGGTCGCGGAAGGCATCAAAACCACGTCCGTCGCGATACACCTGGCGGAACGGTATCGCGTCGAGATGCCAATCACCGCGGAGATGCACGCGGTCCTGAACGAGGGCCGAACGCCTGCCGAAGCGATTCGCCGGCTGATGGGACGCGCTCCCAGGGTTGAATTCCAGTAGGGTCGAATTCTCGTAGAATGTTGGTGTTGGCTGTCCGTTAACACCGAAACTATTGCCGTTGGAAGGGGTTCAAAAGAATATGGAGGCCGTGTTGTCGCCCGATCTCGATGCGCAGTTGATGTTGCGCGTGCGCGAAGGCGACGATGAGAGCTTCCGTATGTTGCTCGATAAGCATCGCAATCCGCTGGTGCATTTTCTCCAGCGAATGGTGCAGGATGCGGGGGCTTCGGAGGAGTTGGCTCAGGAGGTTTTTCTCCGGATCTATCGGGCAAGAACCTCCTACGAGCCATCGGCGAAGTTCACGACGTGGATGTTTCGCATCGCCTCGCATCTGGCGCTCAATTGGATGCGGGATGAGCGTCACGAACGCGCGGCCGTAAGGCTGGACGGAGCCCGGGCTGACGGATCTGGCTCCGGAGCGGCGCGTGACGATCTTCCCGCCCGCCAGTTACAGGACAAAAGCCCTTCGGTGGAGCACAGTCTGGTATGTGAAATCAGGCTGCAGGAAATACGCGATTCAATCGCGTCGCTGCCGGCGAAGCAGCGCGCGGCCGTGCTGATGCACAAGTACGAAGAAATGGAATATTCGCAGATCGCACAGGCGCTGGAGTGTTCGGAGTCGGCGGTGAAGAGCCTGCTCTTTCGCGCCTATGAGACGCTGCGGGCGAGGCTGGCGCATCTGGCCACAGGAGCAGGAATATGAAGACAAATTGCCCGACGCCGAATTGCCCGACCGAAGACATACTGCTGGATTACATCTCGGGACGCCTCGGCCGCGCGCAGGCAGCGCAGTTTGACGCGCATGCGGATCACTGTGCCCGGTGCGCCGCGCTGCGAACGTCGCAGGCTGCCGTCTGGCAGAGTCTGGATGCATGGAAACCCGCTCCGGTGAGCGAAGGCTTCAATCGCGAACTCTGGAGGCGCATCGATGCGGAAGAACACCAGTCGTCGTGGACTCGGGAACTGGCTGCCGCGCTGCAGTTCAGTTTCTGGAAACGGTTGGCGCCGCTCGCTGTCGCCATGGCGCTGATCGTCACGGCTTTCATGTTCGATCACACCGGCAAGCAGCCAGGCAAGCTCCAGCCGTATAGCCCGGCCGCTATTGTGGTGACGGCCAGCGAGGCCGACCAGCTGAATCGCGCGCTGGACGATATTCAATTGCTCGATGAAGTGGACGCGACGGCCGCGGCCCCGGCGCAGCCGTCTTCGAGTGTAATGTAGGCGAGCCAGTACTGAGCGTGTAACGCCGGCGACGGAGCAAGAGTCTTCTTGAAGAACATGGGCACCATAAACACCAACCCGAAAACGGTCTCCCGCAGGCATTCGCAGAGCGCTGTCTGGGCCGTTTGGCTGGCTTTGGGTTGCCTGCCGGTGCACGCGGCGGAGCCCAAACCGCCCAAGCCTCCGCCGCCTCCTCCCGTGGCAGCGAAACGCGCTCCGAATCCGCAGCAACAGCAGAAGAACTTCCAGCAACAAGCCGCCAGAACCCAGGCGCAGGCCGCGAATCAGGAAGCGCGGGCGGCGCAACAGGCGCTCAATGCGCCCAGACTGATACAACTCGCTCAGATGTCGCCCGAGGAGCGGGCCGCCGCTCTGGCCAAACTGCGTCCCGAGCAGCGCCAGCAACTGGAACAACGCCTGGATAATTTCTCGAAATTACCGCCCGAACAGCAGGCGCGCACCATCCGCCAGTATCAGCGAATGGAAGCCTTACCGCCCGAAAAAAGGGAGCAGGTCAGAGAAGCGCTCACCGATTACAACAGCATTCCGCCTCCGAGGAAGCGCGTTGTGGCGATGGAAATGACTCGCCTCAGCACCATGTCGCCCGCCATGCGCGCCGATTTCATGAGCAAACCAGCCTTCCGCGCACGGTTCTCCGAACCCGAAATCCGCATGATGAACGATCTGCAGGGAATTGTCCCCTAAGCTCAATTTCATTCACAGAAATTGCAGAAAATCCTTGCGCCCCCACATCCTGCTGACTTCACGAAGGTTAGCTCAATGCGCCAGCACCGAAGGCCATCACAGCCGCACCGTTTCCGCCGTGCACTGTGGTACTTTCCGATTGGGCTGCACCGGCCGTACCGGCAAAAAGCTCCCGCCGAATGATCTTTCTCAATTGATTATTGAACCACGCGATCGCCAAGCCCGGGTACCCACGTTTGCGGCTACGCGACGATTCCCCTCCACTCTTAATGTCGCGCTCCCACCCGCCCTGCCCACAGGCAATCGGCTATCATGAGGCAGATGTCGATGTCGCTCTTACCAGGGCTCCTTGGACTGACTGCGGGCCGCAGTTTCTCCCTTTACCCGCCCATCCTCGGCGTCGCCCACAACGAGTGGCGTTTCCGCCGCGCCACCTGGTCTGAATTTATCATCGTCAACACCCATTCCGGCGAAGAAGCCTGCATCCCCCGCAGTTTCATCGGCGACGTCTCCGCCAACGCCCCCACCGTTATTGTCGGCCTGCGACGCGAAATGGAATGGCGCGACGGCCTGGCAGTCCCTTACCGCCGACCCGTCGTGGAACTGCCGGTCGCCGTCAACGATTTCGTCCCCGCCGCCCGCCATTCGCGGCCCGCGCCCGTCGTCAACATCCGCCTCGAATCGCGCGCCCCCGCCATCACCGGACGCAAAGCCGTCGTCTTCGTCATGCTTGGCATGGTCGCTTCTGCGGCCATTGCCAACATCGCCTATCCCGGCGGCATGCGCGACCGCATCGACGCTATGCGCGTGAGCCGCAGCTGGCAGCAACTGAAACCCGGCGACAACTACACAGCCGTTGTCGCCAAACTCGGTGCCCCCTCCGCCCGTCGAACCTATGTAGAAACCAGCGGCCGCGTCTTCCTTTCGCTCGATTACCCGCGCCGCCACTTCACCGCCGTGCTCGAAGGCCAGACCGAGGCCGATGCGCATTACGTCGGCTCCCTCGATGCACTCGGGCGAATCTTAGGCAACACGCCTGTTTCTGACGCCGCCCTCTTGCGTTCTATACCCCGCTTCTGACACCCTAAGGTGACGCTTCGCGTCACCGAAAACTGAGATCTGATGCTTTTTTTGCGACGTGTTTTGTGGATTCTTCTGGCCTGCGCGGCGGCCATCTGCCTGGGCGCAATCGCCTTCAGCCGCGGTGAGCACATCAACAGCCTCTGGCTGGTGGCCGCCGCCGGCTGCACATACCTGGTCGGCTACCGTTTCTATGGAAAATTCATCGCCTCCCGCGTCATGGCTCTCGACGACCGGCGCGCCACGCCCGCCGAACGTCTCGACGACGGCCACGACTTCGTCCCCACCAACAAATGGATTGTCCTCGGCCACCACTTCGCCGCCATCGCCGGTCCCGGCCCGCTCGTAGGCCCTGTCCTCGCCGCGCAATTCGGCTATCTGCCCGGCACCCTTTGGATCATCGCCGGTGCCGTGCTCGCGGGCGCCGTGCAGGATTTCGTCATTCTCTTCGGCTCCATGCGTCGCGATGGCAAATCGCTCGGCCAGATGGCCCGCGAGGAGATCGGCAAAGTCGGCGGCTTCGTAGCGCTCATCACCGTGCTCATGATTATGATCGTATTGCTGGCGGTAGTGGCGCTGGTCGTCGTGAACGCGCTGGCCGGCAGTCCCTGGGGCACCTTCACGATAGCCGCGACTATGCCAGTGGCTCTCTTCATGGGCCTTTACCTTCGCTACTGGCGTCCCGGCAAAGTGCTCGAATGTTCCGCCATCGGCTTCGTGCTCGTGCTGGCGTCGGTCTTCGGAGGCCAGTGGGTTGCCGGTTCCGCAACGCTCGCCCCCGTCTTCACGCTATCCGCTATGGCCGTGGCGATCGCCATCATCATCTACGGCTTCTTCGCCAGCGCATTGCCTGTCTGGCTGCTCCTGGCTCCTCGCGATTACCTCAGCACTTTCGTAAAGCTCGGCGTCATCGCATTGCTGGCCATCGGGATCTTTGTGGTGCGGCCCGAATTGCAAATGCCTGCGCTGTCCCGCTTCGCCGATGGCACCGGACCCGTCTTCGCCGGCAAGATCTTCCCCTTCTGCTTCATCACCATCGCCTGCGGCGCGGTCTCCGGCTTTCACGCCCTGATATCTTCCGGCACCACTCCCAAAATGATCTCCCGCGAGACCGACGCGACGCAGATCGGCTACGGCGCCATGCTCATGGAAAGCTTCGTCGCCATCATGGCCATGATCGCGGCCTGCTCGCTCGATCCGGGCGTCTACTTCGCCGTCAACTCACCCGCAGGCATCGTCGGCAAGACAGCCGATGCCGCCGTGAAGACGATCTCCGGCTGGGGCTTCCCCGTCACCGTGCAGCAAATGGCGGATATGGCTCATCACGCGGGCGAAGTGACTCTTTTCGGACGCACCGGCGGCGCACCCTCTCTCGCCCTCGGCATGGCCCACATCTTCGCCAGCGGCGGCGGAGGCGATGCCGTCCTCGGCTTCTGGTATCACTTCGCCATCATGTTCGAAGCGCTGTTCATCCTGACAATTATCGATGCGGGCACGCGCGTGGGCCGCTTCATGCTGCAGGATCTCCTCAGCCACGTCTGGAAGCCGCTCGGACGCACCAGTTGGATGCCCGGCGTGATCGGTGCCAGCGCCGTCATCGTGCTGAGCTGGGGCTATTTCCTCATCCAGGGCGTCCGCGATCCGCTGGGCGGAATTAACTCGCTCTGGCCGCTATTCGGCATCGCGAATCAGCTGCTGGCCGCCGTAGCGCTCTCCGTCGCCACCACGATTCTGCTCAAGATGCACGGCCCGAAATTCATGTGGATCACCTGCGTGCCGCTGGTCTGGCTGGTGCTCGTGACCTTCACCGCGGCTTACCAGAAAATCTGGTCGCCGATCCCCCGCATAGGCTTCCTGGCTCAGGCCTCGCAGCTCCAAGCCACGGGCTCGGCCGCAGCTTCCATTCGCGCGCAGATCTTCAACAACCGTCTGGACGCGGTGGTCTGCGGAACCTTCATGCTGCTGGTCGCCATCATCCTGCTCGATTCGCTGCGCCTCTGGTTTGGGATTATCAGCGGCACGGCGGATAGCCGAGTAGCGGAAACTCCCTTCGTCCCCACGCAACTCAATCCGGAGGAAGCATGAAACTCATTCGCAGGTTCGTCGCCGGCTTCCTTGCGCTGCTCCGCGAAATAGGCGATGAAAACGCCTACGCGCGCCATCTCACGTCACACGGGACCACGCACTCAGCCGCCGAATGGCGGAAATTCAGCGACGAACGTTTCCGCGCAAAATACCAGAACGCGAAGTGTTGCTAACGGCAGCCCGCAGCGGCCTACTGTCTCAGGCTCACCTTCCACGCCATCATTTCCGCCGTCAGTTCCGAGGATATTTTGCCAAATGCGCCCTGGGTATTCATCGCTTTGGTCGCGTTCTGTCTGTCCCCCGCTTCGACGAGTGACACAACGTCAGCCGCGGCGGCGTGAAAGCGCCGATGAAGCTCCACGCAGTTGCCGAAATACTTCGAAGTTCTGGCCGCCGGACTCAGATTCGGGTCGTGAAGCCATTTGCCAAAGTTGCAGCGGTGATCGTCCCGAATCACGCTGGAGCTCAACTCATATGTGCCCGAGTCGATCGCCGACCGGAGTTTGCCTTTCCATGAACCATGCGCTCCAATGGCGGCCGTTATTTGTTCTTCGAAAGTCACAATTACCATCCTTTCCGTCCTCATCGGTATCCCGGAAAAGACCTTTAGTTGCTATGACTATCTGTCGTCCAGTTCGTCCAGCGCCACAATGTGCAGCCTGATAGCCCGCACCACCGCCTGCGCGCGATTCTCCACCTGCAGCTTCGCAAAAACGCTGCCCACATGCGACTTCACAGTCTCCTCGCGGATTGAAAGCGCGGCGCCAATCTCTTTATTCGATTGCCCCAATGCCAGTTGTCGCAGCACATCCGTTTCGCGTGGCGTCAACTCTTCCTGCAACGAATCGGGCTGCATCAGAATCTGCCTGCCGACCGACGGATCAATATATGTCCGCCCCGCAGCCACAGCCCGCACCGCCGCCAGCAAAGTCTCCGGCTCCGCGTCCTTGCGAACGTACCCGACCGCGCCAGCCCGCAGCACTCCCGTCATCCGCGCCTCATCCACGGACGCTGTCAGCGCGATCACGCGGATCGAAGGCGCTGCCAGCAATATCCGCCGCGTAGTCTCGATACCATCGATTCCGCCCGGCATCAGCAGATCCTGCAGGATGACGTCCGGCTTCCACTCATCGAGACGCTGAAGCAACTCCTCGCCGCTGACCGCGATTCCGACCACCCTGATATCCGGAAACGATTCCAGCCACGCCTTCAGGCTTCGCGTGACAACGCGATGATCGTCCACCAGCACTACCGAAATGGCGTTCATGCGCGGGCCCGGTACCATTTCCGGCCGCGCTGAATACAGCAAATGCCGCATACGATGGTAGCCCAACTCCAACCTAAATCTCGGCTAATCGCCCAAACGACCGCCAGCACTGCGCACACCGCACCCCAAAAGTAGACTGGCCTCAGGGACACCACCGGTATCTCAACAAGCGGAATCGAAAACGTTACTGTGGTTCCACCGCCAGGGTTGCTGGCAACATCGACCTGTCCGCCGATTTCTTCCGCTCTGGTCCGCATGTTCGCAATGCCCATCCCTCGCTTATCCTGAAGCGGATCGAAACCCGCCCCGTCATCCTGAACCCGCAGTTCCACGCGGCCTCTGGCCGATTCGAGAGATACCGTCACATTGCCAGCCCGCGCGTGCCGAGCGATATTGGCCAGAGCCTCCTGCGCCACACGAAGGATCGCCCGATGGGCTCCGGGCGCCAGCGTTTCGTTTGGTGGAAGATCGCCAAGCCTGAAATCCACCCGCGCGCCGGTTCTGTGGCCGAGAGCCTCGCAGAGCTTTTTCAATGCTTCAACCAGGCTCGCATTCTCCAGGGGAACGGAGCGCAGCTGGTCCATCATCACTTCCATGTCGGTCATCGCGTCGCGAGCCGAATCGCGAATTTGTTCGATGGCAATGGCCGCGCCTCCGTGATCGGTCTCGAAGCGTGCCTGCGCGGTTGCCGCCGCCGTCTGGATGACGAAGATTTGTTGTTTGATGGAATCGTGAAGGTCGCGGGCCAGGCGATTGCGTTCTTCCTGTGCACCGGCCGCCCGTATCTGTTGTTCATAGCGTGAACGTTGCGGTTCAACCGGTTCACTCCCCCTCAGGAAGTTCCACCCTGGGAACGGCCTGTTGGAGAATATTGCAAACTCAGACATCATCAGGAGGACAGTGCACCAGGCCATCTCCAATACTTCTCGGCTTGTTTCCTCGTTGGCCGGGCCCCAGATCGCTCGTCGCAGATCATGCAGCACGTACAAAATAATAAAGTGCGCCACCGCAAACCACATTGTTCCTGTTCTGCGTACACCCGGGTCCTCAATCTGCGATAGCATCACCGCCCAGCAGGCCATTACCCACAGAATGCCGAGGAAGACTTTCGTCACCGAGTCCGTCAAAAATCCCGGCGTGCCCTCTCCAGCCAGCAGGATCAGCGCGGTCCCCGTCGCAACACCCGCATAGACCCGAAAGAACACACGCATGTACGAAGTATCGCGACTGTCTCCGGTTGGCATGCAATCAGTCTACGGCTCTTACCGCAACCAATGCATCCCTCCAACACGGAAAATCGCATCCCCTGTTCAGGGGAGATTACGAAACGCTGAGTTCCACCCAACCAGGGAGAGTTGCCGGCTTGTTCTTCAGAAATACCACCCGCCGTGTCTTGGGGAAGGGCAGTCCGGACTTAATCGCGCGCTCATAAAACGGCATCATGCCAAGCACCTTGCGATGCTCCGCTTCATCCATGCCAATCGCCGCCGACTTGCTCAGGAATCCCGCGCCCCAACCGATCGCGAGCAAACAAGCCCCGTTGCTGCGGGCCGCTTCCAGACGCGTCTGCAACCCGGCAACCGATGCGTGCAACCCCTCTAAGCCAGTCCACTCCGCATACTGCGCATGCAATTCCAGTTGCTTTGCTGCATACTGATTCGCAGCGTCAAACAAGGTCTGATGCGTCACCGGCTTATTCCAGCGCAGCGACTTCCGCACTTCCTCGCCATTCAGGAACGCGTTCTCGCGCCAGTCGCCTTCAAACACCACACCCGGCCCAGCCATTTCCGCGAATGAAGGCGTGCCGTCATCCGGTCGGCGTCCATCAGCGGTCCTGCCGCCTTGCTTCCACCCGAGTGAGTACTGATCCGGACCCTTCGCAACCAGCGTCGAAAGCCTGAGCATGTAAACCCGAAACGCGTCGCGCGCAGTATGCGCCGAATCCGTGATCGAGACCACACGCATCCGGTCCGATCCGCCAGATCCCACCGTTTGCTGCTCGAAATGCTCTGCCGGATGCCGCGGCGTGCGTTCCCCGGTCAGCTGATTTGCAATATCGCGCATCGCACCGGGCTTCGCATGAGCAAACACCGCAGCCGTACGCAGTGCGCCCTTAATCGCAGCCCCTGGAAGAAACGGTCCGCCGCCGGCGGAAGCAAACGCCGGAATATGCAGACTCTCCACCGGAGCGTTATTCCAGTGCGGCGTGCACGATGCATCTTCGAACGGAATCCTGCGTCCCGCAAAATTCTGCGCGAACCCGCCCCACGACGCGAAATCCAAAGTCGTCGCCTTACGAAGCTGCGTGAGATACTCTTCCAGTCGCGGCCCCTTCGAAAGCAATCGAAAGATACGCGTCTGATCGAGCACGTTCACCTGATCGCGCCACACCATATAGTCGATCGGCGAAAGTTTCGTGCCGTCGCCGACCAGCGTCGGAGTAAGAACGGTGACCCGGTACTTCATAACAACTCCTCGTCCGGCGAACCGATGTGAGCGTCTGCCTCGGTGGTCTCTGGCTCGGCCTCAGCCCGCACAGGAGGTTCCGGTGGCGCGCCCTCGAAAACCATCTCGGCCTCAGCCTCCACTTCCTCCGCAACCTCAGCCGGGGTTTCAACCGGGATGCCAGCTTCGAACTCAGCCGGAATCGGCACCTCCGCATGAATCGGCTCATCGCACGGTTCGCCGTGTGGCTCATGATGCACGCCAGCTTCGAACTCAGCCGGAATCGGCACCTCCGCATGAATCGGCTCATCGCACGGTTCGCCCTGAGGCTCATGATGCACGCCGGCTTCGAACTCAGCCGGAATCGCGACTTCCTCAAGCACCGCCTCCGGAGCGGCAACCGGCTGTTGCCTCATCGCAGGTTCCGGCGGCGCAAGCACTGCCAGCGCAAATCCAGCCCGATACACGGGATGCGCAAAACCCTCCGGCGCAACATCCACCGCGCGCCCGCGCAGCGACGGCGCATACAGGACCGAACCTTCTTCAATCACCCGCACTTGTTTCTTCGGTGCCACGCCAGCCTGGCTATCCGTCCAGCCGCCACGCTGCGTCGCGGCATACTCGCCGCGCGACCAGTCCACTGCATCGCTCGCATCGGGCGAATACACCGAAAGCAGCCACCAGGCTCCATCCTCGTTCACCCGGCTCGGCAGTAAAGAAGACGCATCGGAAAACTCGGGCGCGGCCGCACGGCCCCAGCCGCGCGAACGCTCCCCGCCAAAGCCCGAATCCGCCAGCAACCGAAACGCCGCTTTCACCCGCGCTTCCCACTCTGCATCCTCAACCGCGAAACAGCCCCACCAACCGGCATTCGGCGCGAACTCGAGACAGGCAATGCGATGTGGATCCGCCACGCCTGTCAGCCGATCAATCGCTGCCGCCGTGCGCACCACAATCTTCACCGGCGCGCCCGATCCGGTATGAAACATGCAACCCGTCTCGCCATCCACCATCCACCGCGATTCGTCTACGATCCCGTTGCGTACCACTTCGAGCGGAATCAGTTTCGCAGCCTCGGTGTAGAGGCGTCCCGGATTCGCAGGCGGCCACCAGGTCTTCGGCGGAGCCACCAGCCTCGTCTTACCGATAAACGGAAACAGCGAACTGAACCGAACCACTGGCTCGCCTGTACTATGCGCTGTCGCCGCCAGCCACTCATCGAGCCAGCCCAGCGTCTTCATGGCGTGCGTGACGGCGGAGTAGAGCGCGTCGCTGCGATACACCACGTCTACGCGCTCGCGGTCGCCCGCGCCATGTCCCACGCGCCACGGAGTGGTGGGCCGTAATCTGACTTCAATCAGCGCCATGTCAGGCCCATGTCAGGCGGTAACCAGTGAGTCGCCAACCTCCGCGACCTTCGCTCTCAGGCCGGCCAGATCGGCGCCGCTCGCCACTTCGCGCTCTTCCGCGCCGCTCGCGTAGTAATCGCGTCCGCGCCATGTCAGCTTGAGATTGTCGAAACTCACCCGCCCGTTGCCGCGCGACCCGCCGCCGCCCAGCGCATCATCCTGGAGCAGCGCAAGACCCTGCACCAGCAGCGCGGGCAATACCGCATCTTCCGCACAAAGCAGATCGAGCACCATGCGGATCTTAAATCGCGCGCCCGCAGGCACGCGTTCGAGAGTCCGCGGATTCGCCTGCGACGTAATGCGATCGATCGCATTTTCGCTCTTCACTTCGGTGAGCTCATCGTCGAGATTCTCGCGCATCTGCGGCGTAATGCTGCCCGCGATCAGCGGCGCGTCGAACACACTGAGCCGAGCCGGTGTCGCATGCACGCCGCTCTCATCGCCGCCGCCGGCCTTTTCCATGCGGCCCGGGCTGCGACCAAACAGAATGCAGATTTCGTCGTCGGGCCGGTCGCTCTGGTGGATGCGAACTTCCTGTCCCTTGCGCTTCGAAATATAAACCAGCTCGGAAGGCACCGCCATCCCGGTGGCCTGTTCGAGCAGCGAACGGATGCGTCCGCGGAGCGAACTGCCAGGCACATACGGCCGCCCCTGTGCATCCTTCACGACCGGATTATCCGCGCCGCCAATCTCAAGCGAGCCCTTGCCCGCGCCGACATGCAGACCGGATTCGCAGAGCATCTCGCCTTCGAGGATCAGCTTGCCGATCAGCTTCAATTCCGTTTGTGTGGTGTGCGCACTCATGTCCTGATCCTTGTTTACTCGTTGTAGGCGACGATCGCTTCGAACAGATCCCGAAAACGTTCGTAGCCGCGCGCTTCGTTCTTCCGCGTGACCTGCAGCAGCAGCCGTTCGATCTGATCCAGGCTGCGCAGCCCGTGCCGCGCAATCGTATAAGCCAGCCGCGCGCGCAGCATCACAAATTCGTGCTGCCGTTCGTTCTCCGACGCGCGCGTCGCCCGCCGCACGGAGTTGTAAAGCCGCCGCAGCGTGCTGCGCGTGCCCGAATCCATATCGCGAATCCGCACCACTACCGCGTGAGCCTGATTATCCAGATACAAACTGTCGTTGATCAGCTTCTCGAGATCGATATCCTGGGGGAAATCGAAACGTCCGCCGCCCGGCCGCGGACCGCGATCGCCGCCCGGACGACCCTCGCCCGATCGACCCTCCGGACGTCCTTCACGACGCCCCTCTGGCCGGCCACCTTCGCGTGGCGCACCGCCTTCACGCGGAGCCCCGCCTTCACGCCGTTCGCCACCCGGTTTTCCGCCACCCTGTCCCGGCGGACGCCCACCTTCACGCGGACCTCTGGCCTCGCGCGGAGGCCGGTTTTCACGCGGCGCGCGCTCGCCCTGTCCGGAAGGGGCCGAGGCGCCGGAAGCCGGGCCCAGCGGTTTATTAGCGATACCTGAAGCCAGTTGCGCCGCCAGGTCGGCTACGGCGGGTTTATCTTGCGGTGTATTGGACTGTTCGTCAGCCATATTGATCTCTCTCTAATCTCTTCCGGCGTTAGTCTTCGAGCAGCCGCGCCCATTCGAGCGCAACCAGACCTTCCGGTTTCAATCTCAGCTTGCCGCGCGATTTGCGGCCCGTCATTTCCTTCATCAGATTCGCCCGCAGCTTAAGAAACTCCCGCTCGCGGCGATTCGCCACACCCGAAAAACGCCGCTGAAAACGCGCCGCGCGAACCATCAGGCGCTCATCGCCGGTGCCATCGGGATCGGGCGACTCCACCTTACGATACAGGTTCCGCAGCTGCACCAGAAAATGCTGGCCGCCGTGAAACTCTTCGTTCAGCTGCACCAGCGCATCCTTCAGTTCGGCTGCGTCCTTCCACTGCTTCCATTCGAGAACATGATCGAGGATATAGAAGCAATCCTTATCGGTAGCCTTCGCCACCGAAAGATCGCGCGTGCTCGCTTCCCAGACGCGCGCCAGTGGCGTCGCCGGTTCGGCCAGCGTCAGCGCCATGGTCAGCGTTCTGGCTTCGGCTCCTGGCAGGTCTTTCAGATTCTCTTCGGCGAAACGCGCAAAAACGCGTTCCAGTTCACGCGCAAATCCGGCCAGCGCATCCCAGCTTCCGAACAACGCGAAATCCGCGCTGCCCGCTTCGAGCACCGTTACGCGCCGGAAATAGTCGGCATGCGAACAGAGCAATTCAATTTCGCCCGCCAGAAACTGCTGATACGTCATCGAGAGGCTCACGTGCTCTTCCACGCTTGAAGCTCGCCGGATGCGATTGCCGTAATCGTCGATCTCGCCGCGCAGCACGCCCCATAACTTGGCGCCTGAAGACCGCAGCGCCAGTTCTTTCGGCGTTGCCGGAATATCGCCATTCCTGGCAGCATGACGCGCCATCGAAATACTGGCTAATGAAGCGTGTCCACCCAAATCCCAGCGCAGTACCGACGGATCGGTCTCCGCTTCGGGCGCCGCAATCAGCGCCGCAAAATCGAAACTGAAGGCGACGGCCGCCGCATCGCGCAGATTGCGCGGAATACGGTCCGCACTCGAAACGGGCGCGGCTGCCGGTTCAAAGAAACCTTCGGCGGACACGGCGGGCCGCAAACTGATGCGCAGCCCTTCACTCAGCCGTTTGCGCACGACGGTCCAATCGCCCAGATTTTCCGTGGAGCTCCATACAATCCGAACTCGGCCGCCGGTCGCCTCGCTCAGCACCACATTGGCTCGGGTCAGAAATTCGCCCGCCTGATCCGCCCGTTCCCGATCCGGCAAAATCGCCAGAAACCGACCACCGCCCGAAGAACCCAGCAGCAGCGGAGGCAACTGCAACGTAGCGAGCAACGCGCGCGGCAACACTTCACCCAGCAGATTGAGCCAGGTAAGGCGTGCTTCAAACGCACGATTGTCGCGATCGGCCGGCCCTGCGAGCAGAAATTCTTCCGTGCCCGTGAGCCTGCCCTGCACCAGTATTTGCGAAGACATTGCGAGAACCTTCCGTTAGGCTATCACGCGACGCTACCGTAGACCCCCTTTACGTATTTTCCCTGGCACGCACCCCTTCAAGTGCGATATACATATCTGTTATGTTCAGAGCCCACCATTTTGACCGCAACGTCGACCGCGTCGCCAATCGCAGAGCCTTTCTCTCCACCCTCATGGGAGCCGCCGCCGCAGGCGCGCTGACCCAGGCCGCTCACGCACAAACCGTCAATCCCGTCCCTGCCCCGCGTGACTGGTCCGGCAACGCGCCGGTCCAGTATCCCGATCCCGATGTCATCGCGCTCGACAAGCGCTTTGAACCCTACATCATCGGCAACACGCCGATGCAGCGTCTCTTCACCGGCACGTTCTGGGCGGAAGGCCCGGCATGGAATGGCGTTGGCCGCTACCTGGTGTGGAGCGACATCCCCAACAATCGCCAGATGCGCTGGACCGAAGAAGATGGCAAAGTCAGCGTCTTTCGCAATCCCTCGAACTACAGCAACGGCAATACCTTCGACTACCAGGGCAGGGAACTGTCGTGCGAACACGGTGGGCGACGCGTGGTCCGCTATGAGTACGATGGCACTCAAACCGTCATCGCCGACCATTTTGAGGGCAAGCGCTTCAATTCGCCCAACGACATCGTGGTCCATCCCGATGGCGGCATCTGGTTCACAGATCCCACCTACGGCATCATGGGAAACTACGAAGCCTACAAGGCCACGCCCGAACTAAAACAGGCGGTCTACCGCGTCGATCCCCAGACAAAGCAGATTGCCAAAGTCACCGAAGATGCCGATCAGCCTAACGGAATCTGCTTCACGCCGGACTATAAGAAACTCTACGTGGCCGATACCGGCGCGCCGCAGAACGTGCGCGTCTACGACCTCAATGGCACGAAGCTGGCCAACGGCAAGAACTTCGTGCAGCTCGACATCCCCGGCACCACCACCAAATCCGCGCCCGACGGCATTCGCTGCGACGTGGACGGTAACCTCTGGTGCGGCTGCCGCCCCGGCGTCCAGATCGTAACGCCTGGCGCCGAAAGAATCGGTATCATACGGCTGCCGGAAACCTGCGCCAACATTTCGTTTGGCGGACAGAAGCGCAATCACCTTTTCATGGTTAGCAGCCAGAGCCTTTACGCAGTCTATGTAGGCACGCAGGGCGCCCACATCTGCTAGCCGTCCGCCAGACACGCCAGCACTAACGCCTGACGTTCCTCGCCAGTTGCAGGAGCCGCGAACTGATTCGCAGGTGCTTCATCTTAGCCGCGTCGGAATTGATTTCAATGCCCACCCGGCCACCGTCGGTACGAAGGCTCGCAATGCCCCCCTCCGCAATGAAGTCGCTGGTATCGCCTACCGAAAAGACGCTCCGGTCGCCCAGGCTTTCGAGAATCGTGCGCAGCCGCAGGTGCTCGGAAGAACTGATATAAAGAATCTGGCAATCGCCAGCCTGTCGCCCATCCGCAATCTCGCGGATCACAAAGGTGCGCCCTTCCACCACCTTCCCTTCCACCAGGCCTTTCAGCGTCTCTCCGAAGGGATTCTGGCCGAGTACGCAAATCGCGATGGGCTCCCGCGGGCTCCTGAACGTCTCCGCGGGCCATTCGACGAAGCTGGCGAAGCTGGATACAAAGCCGGCTTTCACCTGATATTCATCCATCGTCTGCGCGCTGGCAAGGCTTGCCAGCAGTACAAAGGCAGCGCGCGCGATTCTGAGTCCCCTCATCATGACCGGATCAGTGGCTCCGCCAGGTCAGCTTCGCGAAAACGCTGCGGTCGACCTCTCCCGGTCCGAACAAACCGGTATCGTCCAAAAACTCGAAGTGCGGCCGGCTGGTAAGATTCTGACCGGTCACACTGAACTCCACAAACTCGCCTAAACGCCAGCCCACTCGCGTGTCGACCCGAACGTAAGCGGGTACGGCTTGCGAACTCAGCGCCGCAACGTACTTGAGACTGCCATCCCATTCGAAGTTTTTCCGCAAATTCAGCATCGAGCGGATTTCGAATTGTTGTTTCGGCGAGTCTCCCGGGGTGTCGGTGATCGTAGTATCGGTACCGCCCTGATCGCGCGCCACAAACAAACGCATGGCGGAATAACCTGGACTGATCTTCCATCTGTGGGTCGCCTGCCAGTTGGCGAAAACCTCGAAACCATAATCGCTGGCGCGCGCGAGGTTACGGTACTCCTCCGGTATGGTGAGTTGGCCATAGGCAACGTACGGAGTTCCCTGTTCGTTGCTCACCAGATTGCGATAGAAGTTCAGGAACGTCGTGGCGTCCAGTGACAGTCGCGGATTCAGCTGCGCGCGGTAACCGGTCTGATAACCCGTCATTTGCTCGGGCTTCAGAGTGGGGTTCCCCTGCAGCACCAGGGTTGCCTCGCCCACTCCGGGCACCGGCACGTAGCCCAGCGTGTAACTAACGTAGTTTTCCACCGCGTTCGGCTCACGCACCGCCTGGGAAGCGGATGCCCATACACTCTGCCGCGCGTTCATCGCCCATAACAGCTGGGCGCTCGGCTCCAGTTCAAAGCCTGTGTAGGCGTTATGCTCCAGCTTGCTCCCCAGTGTCAGGAATACCGATTTCGCCACCTGAACCTCGTCCTGCACGAACACCGAAAAAAGGTTCACCGATTGCGTAGCCAGATTGATCTGCGCCGCGGCGCTCGTTGTTGGCCGAAGGCTGTCGCGGGAGAATCGATAATCCAGACCCCAGACGATGTCCTGCCGCGATCCGACCGCGATGTGGTGTTCGAATTGCGCGTCAATCACGTTGTCGAATTCCCTCACCCCTCGCTGGTTGCGGTCCATGATACTGTCGTAAACCTGAAACGAGGTTGTCGAGCCGCCGGCCAGAGTATGGTCCCACTTTGCCAGCACGTCTCCGGAACGGTTCGTCAGAGGTGCATTGCCGGGGGATAGCACCGGTACATAAGTCGTGACGGCTTCGGCGGGCGTTCCTCCGCTGCCCGAAATGAAGTCTCCCTGCACGGACAAAGTATCGTGCGTAGAAAGCCCCCAATCGGAGCGGAAGCCCCCGTGAAGTGTGTGCCAGGCGTCGGCCGCCGTAGCTCCGCCGGGCAACGGCGAGCCCGCCGTATCGAAATATTTTCCGAAAACCCGGAATGCGCCCGATGAGCCCGCATCCCCGCCATACTGTGCAAGTCCCTGCGCCACTTCGTGCGAACCACCGCCGCCGCTCACCACCGCGCCCTTGGTATCCGCTGCGCTTTTCGTGATGATATTGATCACTCCGTTGACCGCGTTCGCGCCCCAGATGGTCCCTCCCGGTCCGCGAATCACCTCGATCCGCTCGATATCTTCCAGCGGGACGTCGATCTGGTCCCAGTTCACGCCGGATGTGAGATCCACGTACGCGGTGCGTCCATCGATCAGCACCAGCACTTTGTCCGAAGTCATGGAGTCGTTGAAGCCACGTATCGTGATGGCCCATTCATTGGCGTTGACCTGCGCCACTTCCACCCCCGGCGCCATTCGCAGAAGGTCTGGTATATTCGTCGCTCCGGAGCGGCGTATGTCTTCCTGATTGATGACGAACACGGCCGCCGCGGTCCTCGCCAGGCTCTCTTCCTTCTTCGAGACCGATGTCACGTCGATCTTCATCAGATCTTCGAGACTGGCCCCCGCCAGAGCCGGAGCCCCGCTTCCCTGCGCATGCACGAACGGTGCGGCAAGGGCCGCCACCGCCAGGATAAACCCCGTACGGGCGAGCCACGTCGCCGTCTTTGTTCCCTTCAACCCTCGTATCATAACTGTTTTCTCAATTGGATTTCCCGCTCACGAAGAATGCGTGAGGGTTTCTGCCTCCGCGGCCGCACCCTGTTCCCCGCCGCTCGCCGGCGACGAGGCAATCGATCCTTGCGGCGCTTCCGTTCGCCCTTCCAGCTGCCGGAAACCACTCTTCAGCTGTTCCACCTCAACCAGCGCAGGCACGGCCTCCGAACTCACCGGTTTCGAGAAGTAATAGCCCTGTGCGCGTCCACATCCAAGCGCCAATAATCTCTGCAGCTCGCCCTCGGTCTCCACACCCTCCGCAATCACGTCCAGTCCGAGAGAACGGGCAAGTTCCAGGATCGACCGGACGATTTCTCCCCGATCCTCCCCAATCCCCAGATCGGTGACAAACGAACGATCGATTTTCACCGTGTCGAAAGGAAGGCAGCTCAGATAACTCAGCGACGAATACCCGGTGCCAAAATCGTCGATTTCCAGCCCAACGCCGATGCCTTTGAGGCGTTTCAGCGTCTCGATCGATTCCTGCGGATCCTTCATCACCGCACTCTCGGTCATTTCCAGGCGAAGGCTGGCCGCGGGCAGCCCCGTTTCCGCCACAACGTCCCTCACCATTTCCACAAAACCCGCCACGGTCAGCTGTTTATACGAGACATTCACCGCGATCGTGAGCGCGGGATTCGGCGAGAACCTGTTCTGCCATTCCGCCATCTGCCGGCATGCTTCCTTCAGCACCCACGCGCCCAGAGGGACGATCAGATCTGTTTCTTCCGCCACGGAAATGAACTCGCCCGGCGCTATCATCCCGCGCTCCGGATGCTTCCACCGCACCAGTGCTTCAAACCCGGTCAGCCGGTTCGTGTCGAGCGAGATCTGCGGCTGGTAGTGAAGCACCAGCTGACCGTCTTCAATGGCTTTACGTAATTCGGTTTCGATCTCAAGCCGCGCCACCGCCTGTTCGCGCATCCCTTCCGTGAAGATCGCGCATCTTGCTTTTCCCGACGTCTTCGCGCGGTACATTGCCGTATCGGCGTTGCGAAGCAGTTCCTCGGGGGTTTCGCCGGAGCCACTCAGCGCAACTCCAATGCTGATGCCCACGAATATCTGGCGGCCATTAATATGGAACGGACGGTTCAGCTCCCGCTGTACGTCCTGAGCGAACCGCGTAGCCGCCGCGGGCCCTTCGATTCGGCACAGCAGGATAGCGAATTCGTCGCCGCCCAGCCGCGCCACAAAAGAAGCTTCCCCGGCCAGTCCGCTGGCGCACGCCGAACGGATGTTCCCGCGCAGCCGCGTGGAAACTCCCTCCAGAAGACTATCGCCCGCCGCGTGCCCCATGCTGTCGTTCACCGCTTTGAACCGGTCCAGGTCGAGGAACAGCACCGCGAAATCCCCATTGCTGTTCTTCGATCGCTCAATCGTGCTTTCCAGCCGATCCAGGAAAAACAGGCGGTTCGGCAAACCCGTAAGCGGATCCGCCACCTTGCCATGTGTGATATCCGTCTGCGATCCCGCCATCCGGACCGGAGTTCCCTCCGCATCGCACACCGCGATTCCCCGCGTCAGCACCCACACGAATGCCCCGCCGCGCTGCCGTATGCGATATTCCACCGCAAACTCCCCGGTGCTGTTGCTCCGTCCGCAGACCTCCGCTCTGACACGATCCCGGTCGGAAGCATGAATCCGCCGGAACCATTCTTCCGGCTCCGACCACGTTTTGCCCTCCGGATAACCCAGCATCTGGCTCCACCGCGGTGAAAAATAGATCTCGTTCGTCGCCAGCTTCCAGTCCCATAAGCCGTCGTTGGAACCTCGCGCCGCCAGCGCGTAGCGTTCCTCGCTTTCCCGCAATGCCTGGTCGCGGCTCTCGATCTGCGTCAGCATCTCGTTGAATGAATCCACCAGAAAGCCGATCTCGTCGTCGGCCGTCTTGCGGGCCCGCGCCGAATAATCTTTCCCGATGGAAACCGCTTTCGCGATGCCGGATAAATCCCCGATCGGTTGCGTAATCCCGCGCTGCATTCCTGCGCTGAGCAGCATCGTCAGCCCCAGCGACAACAACAGCACCACAATCACGATCGCCATGTACCGCAGCAGGCGCGCGTCCGCCTCCTTCATACTCGCCCTGAGAAAAAGCGTGCCGATCGTCAGCCCGTCGCACTGAATCGCCTGTGTCAGCACCAGGTCGCCATGGTCGAAGCGCGCGCCAGCCCGCCCCGCTCCTTCAGGCAATGCCCCGGCCACCGGCGACCCGCGGTGGTATGAGGCAAAAAGGCGTCCCGATGAAGTATAAATGGCGGCCTGTAAGATGTCCTCGTTGTTGTGCAGGGCGTTCAGCGTATCCGTCGCCGCCCGATCGTCGAGGAAGGTCAGCGGTGCCGAAGTACTGTCGGCGACTATTCCCGCCACGCTCGCCAGTTCCCGCTTGGCTGCCGTCTCGGTCTCGATCTTTTCGTAGCCGAACAGCAGCAGCCCCACCACCAGCAGCGTGAAACTGCCGTTTACGACAATCAGCCGGAAGAGTTTGCCGCGAATCGAATGGCGTCCAGGTATCTTGGGGATCATCGGTATTTCAACGTTGCTGCAGGGAGCGTAATCTTACAGGTGCTTATCGGCAGGAAGGCAGGTGTCCTTTATCTGTTGTTAATGCTGTGGCAGTCCGATCCTCTGAAATGACTTGATATTGCCACACTGTGTCTCGTATTTGCCACACTTGACACTCTCGTTACCCCTGCGAAATCAAATGTTTACAACTTTTCCGGGCATCCATCGGGCACCTCCCAGGGTTTAGGATGTAAGTAGTGAGATTCGAAACCACCATCGAACGTCCCGTCGAAGTCAGCGGCGTCGGACTCCATCACGGCGTGCCCGTCACCATCCGCCTCGTACCCGCGCCCGCCGGCACCGGCATCGTCTTCCGCCGTTCCGATCTCGACTATTTCCCCATCCCCGCCAACTGGAAGCACGTCGAGCGCGTCATCTACGCCACCAGTCTCATGCGCCAGGGCGTCCTCATCTCCACCACCGAACATCTGCTCAGCACGCTCTACAGTTTCGGCATCGATAATCTCTGGATCGAAATCGACAACCTCGAAGTCCCCATCCTCGATGGCAGCGGTAAACCTTTCGTCGATCTGCTGCGCGCCGCCGGCATCCGCGAACTCCGCCGCAAGCGCCGCTACCTCCGCATCCGCCGTCCCGTGATGGTGGAAGACGGTAAGAAGCGCATCTCCATCCTGCCCGACAATTCCTTCCGCCTCACCTGCGACATCGACTTCCCCCAGCCCATTGGCAAACAATCCATCGCCATGGAAGTCACCGCCGAAAACTACTCCCGCGAACTTTCCCCCGCGCGCACGTTTGGTTTTGAACACGAACTGGCGCAGCTTCGCGAAATGGGTCTCATCCGCGGCGCTTCTCTCGATAACGCCGTCTGCTTCACCCGGGACGGCGTCATGAATTCCGAAGGTCTCCGCTTCGCCGACGAATGCTGCCGCCACAAGGCGCTCGATCTGATTGGCGATCTCGCGCTCATCGGACGTCCGCTGCTCGGCAACGTCATCGCCGAGCGCGCCGGCCACGCCATGCACACCGCGCTCGTCGCCCGCATCATGTCCGATCCGTCGCTCTACGAAATTGTGACGTTCGATGAATTAGCCTCGCGCGTCGCCGAAGCCGTACTGGCATAAATGCCATGGCGAAACGCAAACGGAAAATCTTCAGCGCCGAAAAAGAAGTGAAGGCCATCGCACGCGAACGCGTCGGCACCGTCAAACCCGGCCAGGTGATCGTGCCGAAAAACGCCCGCAAACCCAAATACCCTCCCGATGACTCCCGGTGATATCCGCAACCCGGAAAATTGAGCTACAATGACTTCTGACCGATGGAGGTCGGAATCGATGAAAACAGCCCTGTTTACGCTGCTCGCCGCCGCAGCCGCATTCGCGCAACCCAAACCCACCTGCGCCGCAATCTCCCCAGCTGCCGCAAAACTCCAGTTCGATGCCGCTTCCATCAAGCCGGCCGGTCCCTTTACTCGCGGACCGATGGGCGGCCTCGGCGGCGGCCCCGGCACCAGCGATCCCGGCCGCATCACCGCCGCGCGTGTCTCCCTCGCGAATCTGCTCACCATAGCCTGGGATCTCTGGCCCGACCAGGTCTCCGGCCCCGACTGGATGAAAGACACCATCAACAACGGTTTCGCCATCACTGCGACCATGCCCGCCACCACGACAAAGGAAGAATACTGCGGCATGCTCCGCAATCTCCTCACCGAGCGCTTCCATCTGACCCTGCGCCACGAAATGCAGTCGCGTCCCGGCTTCGAACTCACCGTCCTGCCGGGCGGACCGAAATTCAAAAAATACGATCCGCAGGATCCCGGGCCCGAAGCGACCCCCGGCACGCGCAGCGACAAGAACGGCTTTCCGCTGCTCTCACCCGCTCAGCCGACGGCACTGAGCTTTTCCATCAGAAACGACGGCCTGACGAAACAGAGCTTCCGTAATGACATGGCGATGTTCGCCCGCGGGCTCGGCAATGCCATCAACCAGTCCAACGGACTCGGCGCCGGCGCTCCTCTTCCGCGAGTTGTCGATAAGACCGAACTCACCGGCGTTTACGATATCCGTTTCGAATACGCCGGCACGCCCATGAATCTCGCGCAGCCGCGTGATGCCGGTGGCGGACCCGCCGCCGCGCCCGATCCCGCCGATATCGGCCCCAACATCTTCAGCGCCGTCCAGCAACTCGGCCTCAAACTGCAAAAGGTCAAAGACATCCAGGTGGAAGTCCTGATCGTCGGGCACGCCGACCAAACCCCGTCGGAAAACTGACCATCCGCTGCGTCCGCGCGCCTCTTTTTTCACTTTGGCAATGCACTTGCCTTTATGTGAAAACAGAGGTGCTTTCCATGAAGTTTTTACCGATTATTTGTGTGGGGGCCGCGCTCCTCGCATCGACTGGCTGCGCGACCAAATCCTACGTCCGAAAAAGTATAGACCCCGTCAACGGAAAGGTGGATCAGCAAGGCCAGCAGATCGGCGAAACATCCGCCTCGCTCGCCAAGACGCAGCAGAACCTGCAAACTGATGAAACCAAACTAAGCGCTACCGATGAGACCGCCAAAGCCGCCGACGCTCGCGCCGGTGATGCGATCGCCAAAGCAGGCCAGGCGGACGATAAAGCCACCCAGGCCGGCAACCGCGCCGATCAGGCTAATCAAAAGGCCGATCAGGTGGGCCACGATCTCGGCGACCTGAAAACTCAGTTTGCCAATCTCGACGACTACAAAAAAGTCTCCGCCGCCACCGTGAACTTCAAATTCAACAGCGATAAACTCGATGCCGACGCCCGCCAGGCCCTCGACCAGATGGTCGCAGGTAATAATTACAAGCGTTTCTTCATCGCCGTGGAAGGCTTTACCGATCAGACCGGTAACGATGCCTATAACGAGGCCCTCAGCAAGCGCCGCGCCGACACCGTCGTAGCCTACCTCGTCTCCGATCACGACATCCCCGTCTACCGCATTCAGATGATCGGCCTCGGCAAAGACAAACCGGTCGACGACGCCAAAACCCGCGCCGCGCGCGCAAAGAATCGTCGCGTCGAAGTGACGGTGTTTAGCGCCGACCAGGCCCCCGGTCCAATGGCACGGAATTAGCAACTCGCATCATACTTAACTTCCTACCCCAACGGGCGGTCGTCGGTGTATCAACGCCGGCGGTCGCCCGCGTTTTTTTTTCCTGAAACGTACCGGGAGATATACTGAGGTTTCTCTCCGTCATCCAGAAAGGATTACACATCTTTGCGAAATAAACTGACCGTTATCGGCGCCGGCAACGTAGGCGCCAATTGTGCCGTCTGGGCTGCCAAGAAGGAGCTCGGGGATATTGTTCTTCTCGACGTCGCCGAAGGCGTTCCCCAGGGTAAAGGACTCGACCTCCTCCAGGCCGGTCCCGTCGAGAATTACGACGTCAACATCACCGGCGCCAACGACTATGCGGCCACCGCCGGCTCCGACGTCATCATCATCACCGCCGGTTTCCCCCGCAAGCCCGGCATGAGCCGCGACGACCTTCTGCTGGCCAATTACGAGGTCGTCAAAACCGCCACCGAAAAAGCCGCCGCCGTTTCGCCCAACGCCATCATCATCGTCGTCACCAATCCGCTCGACGCCATGGCGCAGGTCGCCTGGATGGTGTCGAAGTTCCCGAAAAACCGCGTCATCGGCATGGCCGGCGTGCTCGATTCCGCCCGCTTCCGCACCTTCATCGCGCAGGAACTTCAGGTCTCGGTCGAAAACGTAACCGCCGTCGTGCTGGGCGGCCATGGAGACACCATGGTGCCCGTCGTTCGCCTGTCGAGCGTAGCCGGAATTCCTCTCACCGAACTGATCCCGGCCGATCGCCTCGCCGCCATCGTCGATCGCACCCGCAACGGCGGAGCCGAGATCGTGAAGTACCTCAAGACCGGCAGCGCCTACTACGCACCGGCGGCCTCGGCCGTCGAAATGGCGGAATCCATCCTCCGCGATAAGAAAAAGGTTCTGCCCTGCGCCGCCTATCTCGAAGGCGAATACGGCATCAACGGCCTCTACGTCGGCGTCCCCTGCAAACTGGGCGCGAACGGCATCGAAAAGATCTACGAAATCGCGCTCACCGCCGATGAAACGGCAGCCCTGCACAAGAGCTCGGGAGCCGTCAAGGAACTGGTCGAAGTCATCAAATCGAAGATGAACTAAGAGGCTGTCAGCCGTCAGCTATTAGCCGTCAGCTGTCAGCGGTCAGCCAGAACGCGGTTTCCAGACTGGCCGCCGCTGGCTGACGGCGAAGCCGGAAGCAGCCGAAAGCCGAAAGCTGAAAGCTGAAAGCTGAAAGCTGAAAGCTGAAAGCTGAAAGCTGATAGCTGATAGCTGATAGCTGATAGCTGCATTGTCTTCGCCCCCCGGAACTGCTAAAACATAATAGAGGAGAATTGTCATCGTCAGATTTTGCGTGCTGGCCAGCGGCAGTGCGGGTAATGCGGCGTTTCTCTCCACATCGACGACACGGGTCCTGATCGATGCGGGGTTAAGCGTGAAGGAACTGACGCGCCGTCTTGCGGAAATCGGTGAAAAGCCCGAAGACCTCGACGCGGTTCTCATTACGCACGAACATTCCGATCACGTCGCCGGCCTGCCGCGCCTCGTGCGCGCCCGCGCCAAAAAGAAAAACCCGATCGCCGTTTTCATCTCCCGCCTCACCGCGCCCCTGATCGACTGGGAAACGCCAGCCGGCGACACCACCCCGCCTGTAGAGCATTTCCAGGCCGGCTCCGGCTGGACGGTCGGCGATATCACTGTTCAAAGCTTCGGCATCCCGCATGACGCCGAAGACCCCGTCGGGTTTTGCCTCGAAGCCGAAGGCGTCAAAGTCGGCATCGCCACCGATCTCGGCTACATCCCCGATTCCATCAAATACCACCTGCGCGGCGTCCACTTCCTGCTGTTTGAATCCAATCACGCCATCGAAATGCTGAAAGTCGGCCCCTATCCCTGGAGCGTCAAGCAGCGCGTCATGAGCCGCAAAGGCCATCTCTCAAACGACACCACCTGCGACTACATCGAGAAAGATCTCGATGGCAGCGTGCAGGCCCTCGTCCTCGGCCATCTGAGCGAACAGAATAATCATCCCGTCATCGTTCGCCAGGGCGCGGAAATGTCGCTGTTACGCCGGGGCATCGCGCCGCGTCTTGTTATAGCGGAACAGAAAATGCAAACTGAGGTCTTTACGTATTGATTCCCCGTTACACACGCCCGGAAATGGGCGCCGTCTGGAGCGACCAAAACAAATTTCAGCAGTGGCTTGAGGTGGAACTGGCAGCGTCGGAAACGCTCGCCGGTCTCGGGACCGTTCCCGCCGCCGATGCAGCCCTGCTGCGCCAACACGCTGGTTTCAACGTCGCCCGAATCGATGAAATCGAGAAGGTCACGCGTCACGACGTAATCGCCTTCACCACCGCCGTCGCCGAATCCATGGCCGCCGCCGGGCATCCCGAAGCCTCCCGCTGGTTCCACTACGGCCTGACCTCCACCGACGTCGTCGATACCGCGCAGGCACTGCAACTCCGCCAGGCCGCAGCCATCCTCCGCGCCGATCTCGAAAAGCTGCGCGCGGTATTGAAGCGGCGCGCCCTCGAATTCAAATACACCGTGCAGATCGGCCGCACCCACGGCGTTCATGCCGAGCCCGTCACGTTCGGCATGAAGCTGGCCCTCTGGTACGGCGAAGCGGGCCGAGACCTCAAACGTCTCGATGCCGCGGCCGAAGATCTCCGCATCGGTAAAATGTCGGGCGCCGTCGGCACTTTCGCGCACATCGGCCCGGAAGTCGAAGCCGCCATCTGCGCGCGCCTCCACCTCGAACCCGCACCCGTTGCCACGCAGGTCGTTCAGCGCGATCGCCACGCGCACTTTGTTGCCGTTCTCGCCACCACCGCGGCGCTCTGCGAGAAGATCGCGCTCGAAGTTCGCCACCTCCAGCGCACCGAAGTGCGCGAAGCCGAAGAGTTCTTCGCGCGCGGACAAAAGGGCTCGTCCGCCATGCCGCACAAGCGCAACCCGGTCTCCTGCGAGCAGATTTGCGGCCTCGCCCGCGTGGTTCGCTCCAACGCGCAGACCGCCTTCGAAGATATCGCGCTCTGGCACGAACGCGACATCTCGCACTCCTCCGCCGAGCGCGTCATCCTGCCCGATTCCACCATCCTCACCGATTATCTTCTTGACAAAACCACCAACCTCGTGGATAAGATGTTCGTCTATCCCGAACGCATGCGCCGCAATCTCGAACTGACGAAAGGCCTCGTCTTCTCCGGCCAGCTGCTGCTCGATCTCGCCGCCGCCGGCATGCTGCGCGAACAGGCCTACGCCATTGTCCAGAAGCACGCCATGGATGCCTGGGAATCGGAAGGCGACTTCCGCGCGGTCGTCGAAGCCGACCCCGAAATCGCTCAACTCGTCAGCCGCGAAAAGCTGGCCGAGACCTTCTCCGTCGAGCGTCAGCTGCGCAACGTAGACGCCATTTTCGCCCGCGTCTTCACGGATTGACTGCGCTACAGGACTATCGATAGATAGGTACCGTTACCCCTGGGTTCCTGGCGCAATTCGATTGACACCCCTTCGGGCACTATCGGATAATCGTGGAACTATGAGCAAACTGAGCAAAGTAGTTTCACTGATCCTTTTGGGTATCGGGGTACAGGTCTTCGCGTTCGGCGTTCCCGTTCCTGAGATCGATCCCGGTTCAGCCGCGAGCGCCATCGCTATTCTCGCCGGCGCGATCGTGGTCATCCGCGGACGTCGCCGAAACTAAATCTGGTCCCTTGCCGGAGAGCCGCCATCTTCGGGGGCGGCTCTCCGGCCCTTTTCTTCAGCCTTTGCGCATCAGCCAGATTGCAGGTGATGAGCTTCTTCGCCGACTGGCCGCTATCGGGCTGCTGTTTTCGGCTGAACTCGCGGTCATCACCCTTTGCCTGAATAACGACCACCTCCCTCTCACGGGAAGCCTGGTCGCCCTTTGCCATAACTGGGGCACCTTCATCCTGCGTGGCATCGTCGCGTTCTCCACCTTGTTCCTCGCTTTTGCCTGCTTCAGATCCGCTTCCCATCTTCAGTTCCTCTCCGATCGGATACGTCGCGTCCCCGTGAACCGGCGGCTTCTCGCCGGGCATCTGGCCGCCATCGCGCTCTTCGGACTCATTTCAGCCGTTCTCTATAACGATGTCCTGCACACCGGAATTCTCCGCGCCGGTCAGCCGGGTGCACTCCCCGACCTCATTGCCTTCCTGTGGCTCGCCGCCGGCCTGGGCGCCATCCTTCTCGCCGCAACCGCCATCATCGGCCCGCCGCTGTGGCGCGAGATTGCCCGCGGCACCGGTTCTCTCTGGGTGCTCGCGCTCGCCGCCGCCCTCATTGCTGCGTTCGGCGTCAACCCGATGCGGAGTTTATGGCCGCAGGCCACCTTCCTGACCTTCTCCATCGTCCGCGTGCTCCTGCGGCCGTTCGGTTCCTTCGTCGCCGACCCGAACACCATGACCATCGCCAGCGGTGCCTTCTCCGCCAACATCGCACCCGCCTGTTCGGGTCTCGAAGGCATCGCGCTCATTCTTTGTTTCACCTCAGCCTGGCTCATTCTGTTCAGAAAGGAATTGCGCTTTCCCCACGCCCTGATCCTCCTTCCGGCCGGCGCCGTCATCCTTTTCGTTCTGAACAGCGTCCGGATAGCCGCGCTGATGATGATCGGCAGTGCGGGTTTTGTGAGCGTCGCAGTAGGCGGCTTTCATTCGCAGGCCGGATGGATTGCCTTCAACTTCGTCGCTCTCGGAACCTGCGTGGCCGCGCGCGAAATTGGCTGGATCTCGAAGCGAAAACCGCAGCCCGTTTCCTACCGCGCGATCAACCCGACGGCCGCCTGGGTCATGCCCTTCGTATCCGTCATGGCCGCCGGGATGGCCGCGCACGCCATGACAGGCAGCTTCGAATGGCTGTATCCGCTGCGCATCGTCGCGGTCGCGATCACCCTCTGGGTTTATCGTGGGGTCTATCGCGCCAGCTACAAAACCACCAACTGGCAAATCGACTGGACCGCCCCCGCCGCCGGATTCCTCGTCTTCGCCCTCTGGCTCGCGCTCGATCGCGCCAGCCCCGGCCCCATGCCCCAGGATCTCGCGACAGCACCGGACCCGCTCCGGTTCGCCTGGCTTGCGCTTCGCGTCACCGGCGCCGCCGTCACCGTCCCGATTGCCGAGGAACTTGCCTTCCGCGGCTTCCTGCTGCGACGCCTGCTTTCGCCCGATTTCGAAACTGTCTCGTTCAGCCGCTTCTCCTGGCCCGCGCTCGTGGCCAGTTCCTTTCTCTTCGGACTGCTCCACGGCCAGCGCTGGATTGCCGGCACACTGGCTGGCGTCGTCTTCGCGCTCGTAGTCGCCCGCCGGGGCCGTTTGGGCAACGCAATCGTCGCGCACGCCACCGCCAACGCCCTGATCGCGGTCGCTGTCCTGGTTTTTCACCGCTGGGATCTTTGGTAGGTAAGCCAGTCACCATTATTTTAACCAATAAAATCAACAACATCCCTCTCTAGCCCTTGACACGATATGTTACGTTCCAGTCGGGAAGCGGCTTTACATCGGGGCTGATCCTGACAAATTCTTCCTGGCAGGAAGTGTCGTATTACGGTGAAACTGGACTTCCGGATAAACCGCTTATACCAGGGGGAATTGCGGCTCGCCTCTA
>Ga0302140_10000247_pt1 | contig 66190 bp, 63 predicted proteins | sample I_Bog_E1_1_FD_202095 | JGI IMG/M metagenome (GOLD analysis project Ga0302140, IMG submission 202095) | Peat permafrost microbial communities from Stordalen Mire near Abisko, Sweden - I_Bog_E1_1 | ecosystem: Environmental > Terrestrial > Soil > Wetlands > Peat | place: Sweden: Abisko, Stordalen... | reverse complement strand
GATTTGGATCAAAGCTGAAACAATGAGTTGGATCATAGGTTTTGCGATAGTGGCAATTGCTGGAGGTGTGCTTTTGCACGGACAATCCGTTCAAATCTCACCGGAGGCCGCGCAGGCGTATCTCAAGCACGGTGCGCTGGTGATCGATGTGCGCACTCCAGCCGAATTCGGGGCAGGCCATCTGCCGAATGCGATCAACATTCCGCTTCAACAGATTGAATCTGGAGCGCCTCTGCCCTTGAAGGACAAGAATCAGGTATTGCTGCTGCATTGCCAGAGCGGGATGCGAAGTGCCAAGGCGACGAAATTATTGAGTGGCATGGGTTATGTCAATGTCTTCGATCTAGGGGCATACAGCAGAGCGGCACAGATCGTGGCCGGCAAGTAAGCAGATTTCAACTACCAGTTTGGTGTTCGAACCGCTGATTGGCAGATCGACTATCAGCGGTTCGTGCTAAAGTTCGGCACGAGGTTGTTCTGTGCTTGTCATCTCCAGCAACCGCAGGTATTCCTTGGTGAGGATGGCACGAAGGCGAAGTGAAACGGCTGGATCGCACGGAATTGCCAGCGAGCGGCATTGATCGATAGCCATGCGTAGCTTTCGAAGGAATGCAATGCAAGCTGGACACGCCTCGATATGCCCGCGCATTGCTTCGCAGGTTTTGGGTTCAACTCGGCCATCCAGATACTCGGACAAATTCGAAAACAATTCGCGGCACTCTGCCGAGCGCTGCTCATTATGAGCTAGGATGTCCTTGGATTTTTTCTTCACTCGATTGTGGCTATCCGCCTTTTGGGGCGCAACCTCCAGCAGCTTGTTCATCTCTTTGCGCACAGAAAGGCGCGCACGATGCAGCCGAACCCGAACGGTCCCTTGTTGAAGGTTGAGTACCTGTGCAACCTGTTCGGTCGTCAGTTCCTCCATGTCGCAAAGTACAAGAACGATGCGCAATTGCGCAGGAATCAGCAAGACCGCCTGGTGGATCAGGTGATCTTGCTCGGCATGAAGCATACGGTCTTCCGGACTCTCATCTGTATCTTGCAACAACCGTCCTAATTCCGCTTCATTGGGCATCAATTCATCCAGGGAAAGCAGATGCCTGGAAGCATGGGAAGGTTTTCGACGCATTCGCCAACAGCGGTTTTTGGTCACGGTATAGAGCCAGACAGCAAGGGCCTGCGGATCATGAATTTTGGCCAAGTGATCTAGCGATCGAAAGAGAACCTCCTGCGTAGTATCCTCTGCATCTTCCGGATGTCCGCAGACCTTCATACTGAAAGAATAAACCGTGTTCTGCAGCAAGCCAATCGCTTCTCCGATGGCTTCAGGAGTATTGCGGCGCAAAAGATCGGCGGCTTGGGTCAGTTCGGGGCGCATGGAAAGCTCTTTCGCTCATGACCAGTATAGCGAGAGAAATGGATGCATTCCAAACGAGTGGCCGATTAGTCAAACTGCTTAGAATTTTTCATTCTCATGGCGCGAAAGATACTCATGGCGGGGCACCAGTTGGTGAAGGCTGACTGCAACAGGTTGACTCCAACCAAGGCCGTCAGCCAAAGCCAGTTCACACAGAGATAGTGCGCCAGACCCAGCGACAACAGGATGACGACACCGGCCATCAGTCGCAAAGCGCGTTCAACGGTCATAGAGTTTTTCCTTCGGCGATGTTGGGTTCATTGGCAATCGCAGAGTGAGCGCGCTTGTGAACCATGTAGTAGAGAATGGGAATCGTCGGCCACGATAGAAAGGTCGAAGCAACAGCTCCGGCAATCAACGAGAGTGCTAGCCCCTGAAAGATGGGATCAGAGAGAATCACGCTAGCACCCACAACCACAGCCGCCGCGGTCAGCAGCATGGGCCGGAAGCGCGTTGCCCCTGCGTCAATCACCGCTTCGGCCAAGGGCATTCCCTGGCGGATGCGCAGTTCGATGAAGTCAACGAGAATGATCGAATTGCGTACGATGATTCCGGCTCCGGCAATGAAGCCGATCATCGAAGTTGCGGTAAAAAATGCGCCCAGCATGGCGTGTGCCGGCATGATGCCCACCAGAGTAAGCGGAATCGGTGCCATGATGATCAGCGGCACAATGAAGGAGCGGAACCAGCCGACTACTAGCACGTAAATGAGAACGAGCACGGCGGCGAAGGCCAGGCCCATATCGCGGAAGACCTCGATGGTGATCTGCCACTCGCCATCCCACTTCATCGAGTAGTGATCCGTGGACTCCGGCATCGACGCATTGTAGCGAGCCAGAGTATATCCGGCGGGCAGCGTGAGGTGATCGAGATCCTTGTTCATCTTGAGAATCGCATAAACAGGACTCTCTTCCGCTCCTGCCACATCTCCTGTCACGTAGACAACGCGATGCAAATTCTTGTGATAGATGCTCGGCTCGATCGTCTTGTTTTCGACGATCACCAACTCGCGCAGCGAAACCATGCCGCCATCCGCGCCAGGCAGGCGTATATTCTCCAGACCCTGTTCGGAAGAGCGATCAGCGCGACCCACTTCGACAATTGCAGGCACAGGCTCCCGCGTTGACTGATCGTGGAGCATGCCAACCTGAGTCCCCGAGAGGGCGAGCGCCAGCGCATGGGCCACGTCGGAGACTGCGATGCCATGCTGCGCGGCCTTAACCTCATCGACGCGCATCACCAGCCTCGGCTGAGGATCTTCGACATACCAGTCCGTATCGACAACGCCCGGAGTGTGTTGGAAGATCGACTTGATCTGTTGCGCGACTTGAGTCTGACCATCGAGGTCGGGACCGTAGACCTCAGCGACAAGAGTCTGCACAACCGGTGGCCCAGGCGGAACCTCACTTACCTGAATGCGAGCGCCATACTGGTTGCCGATAGCAAGAAGCAGCGGACGCAACCGCTTGGCAATTGTGTGGCTCTGGTTGCTGCGCTCTTTGGCGGGAAGCAGATTCACTTGAATGTCGGCTTGATTTGGCTGGCTGCGCATATAGTAGTGGCGCACCAGTCCGTTGAAGTTATAGGGACCGGACGTGCCTGCATAGACCTGGTAGTTAAGCACGTCTGGCTGCTTCGCGAGTTCGCTTCCCAATGCCTGTGCGACACGTGCTGTTTGTTCCAGCGGTGTGCCATCCGGCATATTGATGACTACCTGGAGTTCGCTCTTGTTGTCGAAGGGCAGCATCTTCACACGCACAAGTCCCACAGGCACCAGGGCCACCGAGATCAGCAACAGAACGATCACGCCTGCAAAGAAGATGAAGCGATTGCGCGCCGATGTAATTAGCGGCGTCATCACGCGGCGATAGATTTTGGTTCGCCAGTTCTCGGTCTCAGGCTCCAGCAGTTTGGTTCCTTGCAGATGTTTTCCGAGCAAGCGCAGCGCGGCCCAGGGAGAGACCACAAAGGCCACCATCAGAGAGAAGAGCATGGCCGCCGAAGCGCCGACGGGGATGGGCCGCATATAGGGCCCCATTAGGCCGCGCACAAAGGCCATCGGCAGCACAGCGGCGATGACGGCGAAGGTGGCGAGAATGGTTGGGTTGCCAACCTCGGCGACCGCTTCGACCGCGACGTCACTCATGGGGCGGCCGTGATTCTCTGGCAATCGGAAATGACGCACCATGTTCTCGACGACAACAATCGCGTCATCTACTAGAATGCCAATACTGAATATCAAGGCAAACAGGGTGACACGGTTGATAGTGTAACCCATGAGATAAAAGACCGACATGGTGAGCGCAAGCGTGACCGGAATCGCCAATAGCACGACGCCAGATTCGCGCCAACCAAGAAAGAGAGCAACCAATAGCGTGACGGAGAGTGTTGCCAGCAGCAGATGCTCCAGCAACTCATCCGATTTGGCCTTGGCTGTCTCGCCGTAGTTGCGCGTGGTCGTAATGGTTACATCCGTTGGGATGGTTACACCCTGCATCTCATGAATACGCTTGAGGACAGCGTTGGAAATATCAGTGGCGTTGGTGCCCTTGCGCTTGGCTACGGTAATGGTCACGGCTGGGTATTGACTGGGCACCTGATGCGCAGACGCACTGGCGTTGGATGTTCCAAAGAGCACATAGTTGGCAGGATCGGCGGGGCCATCGATGATCTGCTCGGCCACATCGCGTAGATAGACGGGACGGCCATGATCCACGGCCACCACGACAGCTTCAAGATCTTCACGGCGAGTGAAGAGATTGCCTGCATCCACGCGTATCTCGCTGTTGTTCTCTGCAAAGCTCCCGGCTTGAACGCTTACATTGGCAGCTTGCAGATGTCCGACGATGGCCATGGGCGACAGGCCGTAGGCATTCAGCTTAGTGGTACTGAGCACAACGCGCATAGTGCGCGGAAGTCCGCCAATGATCGTCGTCTCCGAGACATTGTCTACTTGCTGAATACTGTGTTGCACCTCGTCGGCGATGGCCCGCAGTTGATAGCCGTTGTAGTGTTCTCCCCACAGAGTGAGTGAAAGAATGGGAACATCGTCAATCGAACGCGCCTTGATTAGAGGCTGTGATACTCCCGGCGGCATTCGATCGAAATTCGAGTAGAGCTTGCTGTACACCTTGATCAGCGCATCTTCCTGATGTGTTCCCACCAGGAACCGGACAATCACCAGACTTTGTCCAGGCATCGAAGTGGAATAAACGTATTCGACGCCAGAGATCTGATGTACCAACTCTTCGATTGGCAATGTGACGCGCTGCTCCACCTCTGCTGGAGATGCACCGGGCATTGCAGTGGCAATGTCCAGCATTGGAACAAGAATCTGCGGCTCTTCTTCGCGAGGAATGATGGCCACCGAGAAGATTCCGAGTGCCAAGGACGCGGCGATGAAGAGTGGAGTCAGCTTGGAGTTGAGAAATGTATGCGCAAGACGACCGGCGATACCAAGGTTAGGATTCATGGGTTCCTTGTTCATCACTGGGCCTCGATTCGCTTGCCAGCCAGATCGCGGTCGCCGGGAAGATCAACCAGTTTCTCGTTGGCTGAAATCCCAGATAGAACTTCAACCAACTCACCCTGCACTGCGCCCAATGTGATTGAGCGAAGTTGTGCTATGCCGCTTGCGTCAAGCACATAGACGCAGGAGAGCGAGCCGCGAAGAATGACCGCCGAGCGCGGCATCAGAATTGCCTGATGCGTGCCGGTCGCAATCTGCGCGCTGCCATACATGCCGGTATAAAGTTGCGCAGAAGGAGCAAGATCGATCTTGACCAGGAAGCTGTGGCTTGCCGGATCGGCGGCTGGAACAATCTCTGCAACAGTGCCGGTGGATGCGCCGTTGGGCACACCATCGATCACCACGGATAGCTTCATCCCTTTGCGAATGCTGCCAATCGCCGACTCATCCACAGCAGCCTGTAGCTGCAAGCTCCCCGCACTCTCCACCTGAAGCAAAGGCACGCCGGGAGCGGCCATCGTCCCTGGATCGGCAAGGCGCGCCGTCACCACACCCGAAAAGGGTGCGCTCAGCCGCGTATAGCTGAGCATGGCGCGAGCGCCGCTCTCCTGCGCTTTGGCTGCGTCTCGTTGCGCATGCACCGCATCCACGCTTGCGGCGGCAGCTTCGGCCCGCCGCGTCACTTCATCCATCTCCTGTGGGCTGACGCTCTTCTCGGCTTGCAATTGTTTGTAACGACCAAGAGTGCTGGCCGCGAGTGCGGACTGTGTCTGCGCGGCAGCTTGCTGGCTCTCGGCGGCCTTGACTGCGGCCTGCGCCTGATCAACAGATGCGCGCAGTGTGCCGTCGTCAAGCACCAGAAGTGTCTGGCCCGCTCGCACGTTGTCTCCTTCATGTACGAGAACTTGCCCGATGCGGCCCATGACCTGCGCAGAGATTGTCGCTGACTCGCGTGCGTGGAGCGTTCCTGTAGCGCTCACGAGCAATGGCGCTTCATGCTGATGGCTTTCCACCAGATGCGCTTTAACAGTCTGCACCGCTATGGGTGATGTGGAATCGGCGGAGTGGCACCCCGAGAAGAGGACCGAAGAAACAGCCAACAAACATCCGGATAAAAGCACTTTCATTGCAATTCCTCCGCCGCATCGGGAGTCAGTGTCCCTGTCGCGTACAACAGTTCAGCGTAAGCCGCTGCATTTCCATAAACGGAATGCCAGTAGTTGGACTGGCTCTCTCTCGATGCATCTTCTCCGCGCAACAAATCTGTAATGGTTGCTAGGCCCGCCGTATAGCGATTCCGCAAGATGCGCAGGCTTTCGGCCGCTTGATCCATGGCGGCTCTCGCGGTCTCCATCGATAACTCCGCGGTCTTGCGGTGAATGTGCGCCTGACTCACCGCAAGGCGCACCTGCTGCTGATAGCTCGCCAGCTGCGCATCGACGCGCTGTTTCATCGCCGACTCTCGCGCCAATTCAGCGTGCTTGCCAAAGGGTAGAATGTCGATGCCTATCTGTACCCCGGCGACCCAGTTGTTGCCGCCTGAACTGTTGAACGAGCCGCGATCTTCTTCCCAGTCTCCGTAGGCGCTCACATGCGGACCAAAGCTTGACTTCGCCGCTCCCACCGCCGTTGCCTGCGCTGATTGCGCGTCTCTCAGTGCCGCGAGATCAGGCCGAATTTTTGCGGCAGTCGCCAACTCTTGATCGAGCGCCTGAGACGAAAATGTGTGCGGTTCAATAGGCCGCAACGTTGACCTTTGCAGATCAGGAGCGCCCATCGCCATGCGCAATTGCGCCCACGCCAACTCCAGATCGCCCTGCGCGGCAATCAACTCCTGCTTGCGCGCGGCCACATTGACATCAGCCGACATACGATCCGACTCGACCGTCAGGCCGGCCTTGACGTGATCCGCTGCTGTACTCAGCAATGCCGCTGCCGTCTCCTGTTCATGCTGGGCAACGTCCGTCTCCCGCTCCGCAAAGAGAACTGACTCATAGGCCTGCACAACATTGAGAACGATCTTCTGATCCACGGCCTTGGCGCTGGACTCGGCACTCTTGTGCATCAGGTCAGCGCCATGAATTGCCCTCTGTGTCTTGAAGGAATCAAATGCCATCCAGGAGCCGGAGAATCGTGAAGAAAAATTGCCGATTGGCTGAGGCCGGTTCAGTTCGTTCAAGGCAAAGTTGGCTTGGGTGAACTGCCGTTGCCGCAAACGCATTCCGAAGGCATACACGGGATCATCTCCGCGCGAGATGTCTTCTGTAAAACCGAGTTGCGGCAACAGATAGGTACGCGCCAGACGGGCCGAAGCACCGGCGGTTTTTTCGTCGGCACCGGCAATCGCCGCCTCTGGATTTTGCCCCATTGCACGGTCAATGGCCTGCCTAAGCGTCAGTTGTGCTGTCTGCGCACCGGCTCCGCTGCTCGAGATGCAGCAGAAGATCAAGAGCCATTTGGCTGTTTTTCGGTTCAGATTCATCGTTTGCACTGTCCTTTTTGTGCGTTCATCAGAATAAAGTCATGAACTGGACGATTCGTTACAAGATTTGCGAATTTATTTTCGCGGCATCGCAAAATCAATCGAATCGGCCTACTGGTCAAGCAGGTTTGGCAGAGCATTCGCGCGATCAAAGCCGCTTAGATCGTTGCCGTTCGCCTTCCGTTTCTCCAGCCTGATTCGTTCATGGACTCATTCATAATGGATTACGAGAATATGGTACGTTTTGCTAGTAGTAAAGTGCACCTACAATTTCGGATGGCACCTGGCTGCTTCCCATTCTGGGATGCAGCGCACTGTGCATTGCCGTTTGTGCGCCATCCGTCCTCCGATATGTTGTGCGGTCTCATAGCCGGATGTTGAGGCTGGTGTCCAGGCCCCAAGAGCGGACTCAGTAGTCTGGCGGTTGATCTTTCCTGCGAAGTTGTTGCGGAATATGTCGGACGCTTTGACGCGGATGTTGTGCTCGATGACAAGGACGGTGTATCCGCCTGTCTCTCCCTTTTCAAGTCGGAGTTGAGCCTTGGCGAGAAGGCGATGGAGGTCACCCGCACGGCAGAAGCCCTCAATGCACCGCCGGAGCCGTGGTCATCGCGCTAGGTTGAACGGGCGCGCTCGAAGAGAATGCGCAGCCCATCGAGTGTAAGCATATCGTCAATTGCGGTGATATAGCGGGAGTCCTCGGCGATCATGCGGGCGAGGCCGCCGGTGGCGATGACTTGCGGCTGCTGGCCCAGTTCGGCCCCCAACTCGCATAGGATGCGATCCAGAATTCCGTCCACCAGGCCAATATAGCCGTAGTAGATGCCGCTCTGTAGATGCGCGACTGTGTTCGTCCCGATTACTTTGGCCGGTCGTTTGATGTCTACGCGCGTGAGCCGCGCCGCGCGGGAGAAAAGCGCGTCTGCGCTGATGCCAAGGCCTGGCGCAATCACTCCGCCAAGATACTCGCCGCGCTTCGAGATAACTTCAAACTTGGTTGCCGTGCCGAAGTTGATTACGATGCAGGGACCGCCGTAGCGCTCATACGCGGCAATCGCATCTGCCAGCCGGTCCGCGCCCAACTCGGCGGGGTTATCCACCAGCAGCGGCATTCCGGTTTCGATTCCCGGCTCAACAAACAACGGCGCAATGTGAAAGCAGTTCTCGCAGAGCTGGCGCAAGATGGACTCTACCGGCGGGACCACGGAGGCGATGATAATATGCCTCACCTGACTGGGAGCCATGCCGTTCATCTCGAAGAGATTCACGAAAAGAATGCCGTACTCGTTGACTGTCTGGGCGCGGTGCGTGGTGACGCGCCAATGCGCCACTAACTCAGGTGGTTTTTCATCCAGCCGGTATAGGCCCAGTTTCGTATTCGTATTGCCGACATCGATTGCAAGCAGCATTGTTTTTCAGCCCATTTCCATTGGGTCGAATGGATCAAGAAGAAAGGTCGCGCAGACAGGGTAGTGATCGGAAGGGTAGAGTCCGTTGGCGGTGTGCGAGACGGTTTCAGCGATCAGCGTTCGCCCCGCATTGCGATGCAGAATCCAGTCGAGTCTTCTGGTGCCCTTGAACTTTCCAAAGCCGTGGAAGGTGCCTTCGGGACCAATCCTCTCATTCGCTGTGATCCATGCGTCGGCGAGCGTCTCTGTCAGCAAGCCGTGGACTTCTCCATCGGCGGGCGCGTTGAAGTCGCCGGTGAGAAAGAGCGGTAGGTGCTTCGGCAGTTCCTGCATCTTCCGCAACAACACCTGCGCGGATTGACGGCGGGCTTCGTCTGCGTTCCGGCCATAGGGCAGATGAGTATTCATGACCAGAATTTCGTGGCCGGAGGTTGCCCGTAGCTTGCCCCAGGTGACCATGCGCGGTCGGGGAATCTCCCAATTGCTGGAGCCGGGGATCTCCGGCGTTTCAGAAAACCAGAAATCGCCGCATTCGACAAGCGAGAGCCTGCGCCGGTCAAAGAAAATCTTGTTATGCTTGTCGCGGTTGTCACCGAAGCGACCTCGGCCAAAGCAACCGAATACGGGGATCCGGTCGAGAATGAAAGCCGTCTGCTCAGCGTGGATCTCCTGTGTGCCTAGCAGGGCCGGTAAGTGCATCTGAATCGTTTCGACCAGCAAATCCCTGCGCCGGTCCCAGGTATGAGCTTCGTCTTCAACATCCATTTGCAACACGTTGAACGACATCACGCGCAGTGGCTCTATCTTTGTCATCTTCAACTGCCCCTTAGCCGAACGATAATCGAAAAGGCGGGTCGAAGTGTCAAACCAGGATAAATTTCAATCGGCTGCAATAAAATATTCTTCGTCTACGCATAATCGCCGGAATTATCCTGCCTTCTGCTTGGTTTCAGTCTGAATTTTCTTTCTTCTCGGAGAGCGAACCGTGGGCTTGATGGCGCGCTTGATTTTTTCAGGAGCGACGGGCGGAAGCAGTTGCGCAACCTTTGTCTCCACCTTTGTCTCAATGATCGCTGCTTCACGATCCGGCCTCATGCGGAACTCCGGATTTGATTTCTGAAGCAGAGTCTCTCTTTCGCGCTGCATCTGCGTGAAAACCCGGTCGAGTATATTCAGCGCCTGTTTTCCCTCTTCACCGGAGAAGCACTGCTGCAACACATTGCGCATGGGACTCCAGTCGGAGGATAGCTTCTGCATGACAGCTTGCCCATGCGCGGTGAGAGAGAGAAGACGCACACGCCCGTCGCTGGGGCAGGATTTACGTCGCAGGATTCCACGCTTTTCCAGAAGGGTCACCATGGCCGTCACGGTATTGGGTTCGGCAAAAATTTCGTTCGTCACGTCGGCCTGGCGGATGCCCGGATTCCTATGCACCGCACGCATCAGAGCATACTGCTCGGTGGTTAGCCGGTAGGGGCTGAAGATGACATCGCCACAGCGGCAGATGGAGAGAAAAGCTCTGCGCATCCGGCGGACAATATACATGGAGCTTCCCTGCAAAGGCTGCGCCGGGAGTGTTGCATCCGAAGCGATCTGTTCTCTAATCCGTGGCATTGCATTCCGTCCGTTCCTCGACGGCCTGTCTCCGTCTGAAGGGCGTTGTGGGAAAATCGTGTGTGAAATACCTTGCAAGGCAGACGAAGCCGCTCGATCTGCCTTGGCGTTCGACGAGCGACCGCCAAGCCGTCGGCCTGCCTTGCTGCAAGTGCTTGCCGATGCATCATTTGAAAGCCGATTAACGGGGCGCTCAAGTACGCAAATATGGAGTATATCAGAAATATAGAGAAATTAATGGAATGTTTTCTTAATCGTTCGTATACGAATATTTCACCTGATCGTGACCTTTCATCAACACTCGGCTGCGTACACTGCGGATATATCACCTGCAATTGTCCACGCCCATCGAGGAGCATGGGCTAATTGAGCTTGAGGAGAGGCCGTGTTCGACTCATCGGTCTGAAGGCTTCAACATTCACAAGCAAATCCACGCGGTCAGGCGTTTCTGAAATTCCGCGATCCGACAGCAGAAACTTGAAGGAGACTAAAAATGCGATCTTTTTTCCGCCAGATGCGAACTTACCTTTACGCAGGTGTGTTCTTGTTAGCCGCTTTCTTTGGTACACAGCTCTTTGCACAGAGCGCAACCGTCGGCGGTCAGGTTATCGACACCACCGGGGCTTCCGTCAAGGGTGCCACCGTCTCTCTTCTCAACACAGATACGCAGGTGGAACTGACCACGATCAGCAGCCCCACTGGCAGCTTCATACTGCCGCCGGTAAAGCCCGGTCATTATAAGGTTGTGGTGACATCCGCAGGCTTTGAACCCTGGGTGGACAATGAAATCACACTGGAAATTGGCGAAGACAAAGACGTGTCCGCGATACTTCACGTCGGGACGGTCAATCAGAGCGTGACCGTGAGCGATGCGCCCGCCGAATTGCAGACTGAAAATGCCGACCGCAGCACGCTGTTGGAGCAGACCTTTGTGCAGAATCTTCCCCTCGATCCGCGCAATCCGCTGCAACTGATCAGCGCGACCATCGGCGTAACGGCGAACGATGGGCAGGTGACCTCAGGCACAAACACCACCACAGAAAGCACCACCAACCAGTTCCGCATCAATGGCGCGCACTTGGCCACGACCGACATGCTGATCGACGGTGGCGCGAACATGGTGGCCTATAACAGTCAGGCGGCAGGCGTCCCGGGCGTGGATGCGATTGCAGAGTTCCGCGTACTGACCTCGGCGATTGCGCCCGAATACGGCTATACCAGCGGCGGCATCGTCAACATGGCGCTCAAGTCCGGCGCCAACAAGATTCATGGCGGCGCGTGGGAGTACTTCCGCAACGACCAGATGGACGCCAACGGCTACAATGCCAACAACGCGAAAGTCGCGCGCCCGCCTTTGCAGAGAAATCAGTTTGGCGGCCAATTTGGTGGTCCAATAATTATTCCCAAGTTCTATCATGGACGTGACAAGACCTTCTTTTATTTCTCCTATGAGGGACTTCGCGATACCTTCGAGCCGGCGGGCGGATTCACCGCGCTGATACCCACCACGGCGATGCTCCACGGCGACTTTACCGCAGCGACGAACGGCACAACATCTTCTGGAAGCTATCCAATTCCAGGCAGTATTTACGACCCCACAAATCTGGTGAACGGGAAGCGTCAGCAGTTTTCCTGCAACGGCGTGCTCAATGCTATTTGCCCTAACAGAATCGATCCGGTCGGACAGAAACTGCTTTCGATGTATCCGACGGATCAAGTTCAGTCCAGTCTGAACGTACAGTCAAGTGGGCAATACAACTACTTCTCCAACGCCACCGAAGGCGATACCGATAACAGCATCGATCTGCGCGTGGATCATCAGTTAAATGCGAAGCACAGCTTCTTCGGCCACTTCGACCGCTTCAGCAATTACATCTTCAATCCCAACGTCTGGGGCAATGGCCCGCTGAGCAAAGGCCAGGAACCCACCAACTCGGACGATCGCATCCCCGGATATCACATTCTGGTCAATCACACCTGGACGATCAAGAACGATCTGATCTTCAACCAGCACGGCTCCTGGGGACACAGCGAGTCGAATCGCGCTTCGTCGAATCCTCTCTCTCCCAGCGGAGTCTTTGGTTTCAGTGCCGCGGCCGCTCCCGGAAGAACCGATACATTTACACCGCAGCTTGAGGTCGTTGCCGGTCAGATGACTTGCACGCTCGGCGGTACAACCTGTTCGGCGATGATCGGAAACCTTGAGCCTCTGGAGACCAACAAGTCCTCGGTTTACCAGTACCAGGCCGATCTTTCCTGGCTGAAGGGAAAGCACGTCTTCAAGGGCGGCGCGGACATCCGTCGCTACTTTGTGCAGCATTGGGATCCGCAGCTTCTCACACTCACTGGCAGCAGAGCGCTGACCGCAGGCCCCAATCCAACCGCAACCGGAACGACAGGAGATTCCATCGCGGAACTCCTCTTGGGCTTTACCCCTGTTGTCAGCGGCTATCAGCCTCTAGTGACGATACGTGACATGGCGTACTTCGGCTACGGCGAGGATACCTACAGAATGACACGCAAACTGACGGTGACCTACGGAGTTCGCTATGGCATCATCGGCAGTTGGGTGTCAGATGGAAACCTGCTGAACTACTTGGACCTCAACGTACCATCCTCTGTTGCAGCCGCCTCTGGTCTGCCGAATCTTGTGGGCGGCGTAGGTGTCCCAGGGCTGAGCGAACCGTCACGCACTGAACAGCGTCCTAGCTTGCTTCATATCGAGCCGCGCTTCGGCGTTGCCTACGCACTGAATGACAAAACGGTTCTCCACGGCAGCTTTGGCATCTTCCGTCATCCGCAAGCGTCTGAAGCGTCTTACTATGAAATGGCGGCTTTTGCACGCGTCTCCACTTCCGTGAGCAATCAATCCGTTGGTGGCAACTATGTAGTTGTTCCCGGATCGAGTACCAGTTCGCCGGGATATTACACGCTGGGCAATCCGTTTTTCGCTGCTGGTGGCGGACCTCCCGCTCCGTACGGTCCCAATCCGACTCCTATAACCGGAAACAATGTAGGCAGCGGACCCACGAGCATCGAACTCGGTCAGAACGTCTCCGGCGATCTTCGCCAGCAGACCGGCCCTTACCAGGAAGTTCTCTCACTGGATGTGCAGCGCGTGCTTCCGTCTCACTTTGTTGTAAGCGCTGGCTACATTCTGAATGAAGGCGTTCGCCTCCGCAGTGCAATCCAACTAAATCAGCTCTCCGACTCTGTGCTTGCGCAGTGCGCGGCTGGAGCCACCGTTGCAGGCACTTTCCAGGCAGGCGATCCCACGGGAAAGACTTGCCCCGCACTCACCACCAATGTTTCCAATCCCTTCTACAAGGTCATCACGGATACCAGCGCGGTCAACAATCTTTCGGCAGCCACAATTCCGATTGGCGATCTGCAACGCGCGTACCCGCAGTATGGAAAACTAACTGCTCTCGATGTGGGTTGGGGACACTCCACTTACAACGCATTGCAGTTGTCGGTCCAGCACCGCCAGGCAAACGGCCTCTCGGTTCTGTTGGGTTACACCTATAGCAAGGCAATCGACCAGACCGGCGACAGCAGCAGTAGTAGCAGTTCAGCCTTTATGCAGGACAATGGCTGCCAGAGATGTGAGCGTTCCGTCAGCGAGATGGATGCAACTCACGTTCTCACGGAAGACGCGGTCTACGAGCTGCCCTTCGGTCACAATCGTCCGTTTGTAAATACCGGCATCGCAGCATACATCGCCGGCGGATGGCAGATCGGCGAGGCGTATAAATTCGATAGCGGCTTGCCGGTCCTGCTCACACAGTCGGCCACTGCCCTGGTTGGAAATCAAGTGCTTCGTCCAACCCGCGTCTCCGGCGTAAGCCTTGCGCCAACCAGCAGCACGCAAGCCTTCAACCCGGCGGCGTTTTCAGTGACTCCGGCCTATCGATTAGGCAATGTCTCGCGGTACTCTTCTCAAATTCGCTATCCCAACTACCAGAACCTTGACGCCTTCCTACAGAAGGAAACCAAGTTCTGGCAAGATCGGGTGAGCGCAACTGTTCGCTTTGAGTTACTCAATGCGCCTAACTCGGTGGTCTTTGGCGCTCCTGCTGTCAACGCGAACAACGCCAACTTCGGTGCCAAGTCAACCTCCCAATCCAACCTGCCACGTGAGGGACAACTGAGCGCGCGCTTTACGTTCTAACCGCTAGCCCACAACAGCCGGCGGCCTTCACGCCGCCGGCATTCCTATTCTCCTCACGATTCAATTTACGCACATCTGAGACTCTGCCATGACTGACGAAATAATTCTGAAAAATGCCAAAATCGTGACCTCCACGGAAGTTATCGAAGGGGCGGTCCATCTTCGCGGCGGATTGATCGCCGATATTCAACACGGGACGGTTATGTCGGCAAGCGCCGTCGATCTCGATGGAGACTATCTCATTCCCGGCCTGGTCGATCTACACACGGACAATTTTGAGCGCCTCGTAAAACCGAGGAACAGCGTGGATTGGCCGGTGATGGCGGCCTTGGTGGCGCACGATGCACACATGGTTTCTGCGGGCATTACTACGATCTTCGATTCTCTCTACGTGGGTTTTCTGGGCTTTGGGTCGCGCAGTTTTGACACGCTAAAAAATACCATCTCCGAATTGGATATATGCCGGCGAAGCGGAATGTTTCGCGGAGATCACCTGCTGCACCTGCGCGCCGAAGTATCGATGGAGGTAATGCCCGAACAGTTCTCCTCTGTCTTTCCAGATGAGAATGTGAGGCTGGTTTCATTAATGGATCACACGCCGGGGCAGCGGCAATGGAGAGACCTCGAAAAATATGTCGCGATGGAGAAGAAAGATTTTCATCTCACGCAGGAGGAAGTCGATAACTTCCTGAAGACCGCTCAGGAGCGGCATGAGAAAGTCTCTCCAGTAAATCGCGCCAAACTGCTTTCCATGGTCGAGGGTCATTCCATCGCCATGGCAAGTCACGACGATACTACCGTCGAGCATGTGGAAGAGGCTCACGCAGAGGGCATTACGATCTCCGAGTTTCCGACCACGATTGAAGCGGCAGAGACGGCGCGCGCCAAGGGAATGCATATTGTCGCGGGATCGCCGAACGTAGTGCTGGGCCGGTCGCACTCCGGCAACGTTTCCGCGGAAGAGCTTGCGCGGCGCGGTCTGCTAAATGCGTTGGCTTCGGACTATGTGCCTTCCAGCCTTCTGCACGGCGCATTCCTGCTCACCGAAAAGATAGCAATGCCGCTGCACGAGGCGATCAAGATGGTGACCCTGGCTCCGGCGCAAATGGTTGGCTTGCAAGATCGCGGCAGCATCGAGACAGGTATGCGAGCGGATCTGGTGCGCGTGAAGATAGCGCAAGGAATGCCGCTGCCGTTGGTGGTTTGGCGCGAGGGAGTGCGTGTGTGATCGCCATGCAAAAGAATATTCATATCACTGGCGCGGCAGGCAGCGGCGTAACTACTCTAGGACGTGCGCTTAGCCGTGTGCTGGGCAGCACGCTGCTGGATATCGACGATTATTTCTGGCTGCCCACCGAGTCGCCATACACGATAAAGCGTCCGCGTGAGCAGCGATTGGTGCTGTTGCACGAAGCGTTTGCGCGGGCCTCCGACACGGGGTGGGTGCTCTCCGGTTCTATCCTGGACTGGGGCGATTCGCTGACTCCACTCTTCGACTTGACGATCTTACTTTCGACGCCGACCGAGTTGCGCTTGCGACGTCTTCAAGCGCACGAAGCAGCCCGCTTTGGCGCTGAAGCGATTGCACCAGGTGGGTCAAGACATAAAGAATATCAGGCGTTTGTAAAGTGGGCCGCGGCTTATGAGGCGTCGCACCACGAGGGCCGCAGCCGTGTGAAGCATGAGGCTTTGCTCGCGCAAATGACTTGCCCAGTCTTGTGTCTCGACGGCAGTCTGCCTGTGAAACTTCTTGTACAGCAGGCAATCAGCAAGCTGGGATAACTTGTGAAGTTATCCCAGCGTACCTTAAAGTTTACAGATACTTTTCAACAAACTCTTCGGCGCTGAACTTGCGCAGGTCGGGCATGGCGAATTCGAGCTTCTCGCGTGGCCAATTCCACCATGCCAGCTTGAGTAGCCCTTCTTGCACTTTCTCAGGAAAGCGAAAGCGGATGTGCTTTGCCGGCACGCCGCCTACGATGGCAAAGGGCGGCACATCTTTGGAGACGACCGCGCCAGCGCCGATGCCAGCGCCTGTGCCAATTCTCACGCCGGGAAGAATGACCGCGCCGTGACCAATCCACACATCGTTCCCCAGAGTAACTCTGTGCTCTTTTCGCCACTCGAAAAATTCATGATCGTCTTCAACCGCAAAGCCATACGACTCGCTGCGGTAAGTGAAGTGATGCAGCGCGGCGCGCCACATCGGATGGTTACCGGGGTTGATGCGGTTGGCCGATGCGATGGAACAGAACTTGCCAATGTCAGCCCACACGATGCTGCATCCATCGCAGACGTAAGAGTAGTCTCCGAAGGTGGATTCAATCATCGAGGTGCGAGGACCAATCGATGTATAAGGCCCAAGCACGCACTTGCGCACGTGAGCGGTGGGATCGATGCGAGGCTCCAGTCCCAGCGGCTGCTTTCTAGGTTGCTGGGGCTGCTCTGCCTGCTCATCGATTCTGGGTTCAACAGATAGGGTCGCCATGTTTTCTCTCCATTCATTGATTTATTGTTGATAAAATCAGTGGACGATTATGTCCTGTAAATCCCGATGAACCTGCGCGGCCACTTCGGGCAAGGACAGCATACATTGCGCAAGAATGCGCTCGTGGCTTCTTGCATCGAAGCCCTCGATACGCAGCGACAGGACGGGTTCCGTTCCGGACTCCCGAACCAGGACAACGCCGTCGTTCAGGGTGAATCGAAGACCGTCGATTTTCAGGATGCAGGCTTCGGGAAACGCGGCGGTCAGCGCATCCACAGCTCTACTGAAGGTTAGTAACTCGGTGGGTATGCGCAACTCCGGCATAGCGAAGATTTGCGGCAGGCCGCGCCGAAGCTGGGCCAGTGACATGCTCTTCTGTTGCAGAAGATCGAGAATGAAGAGCGCGGCAAAGAGTCCATCGTCGCCGCTGTCAAGCTCCTGGAAGAAGTAGTGGCCGCAGGCGTCGAGGCCCATCAACGCCTGCTCAGCCACCATCCGACCGCGCATGAAGGCATGGCCAGTCCGTTCGAGGAGTGGTATTCCTCGATGCTGCTCGATGGCGCGACGCACAATGTCAGAACATTTGATATCGACGACAATCCTGCGGTTTGCAGAACCAGTCTTGTCTTGTTCATCAAGCACCGCATAGGCCAGCAAGATCGCTATCTCATCCGGAGAGACAAAGATTCCATCCTCATCGACAAAGGCAACGCGGTCTCCATCGCCGTCCCATGCAATGCCGATCGAGTTTGGCTGCTCGGCAACCGCACCGCTCAAGCGCGTGAGATTGGATGCGCGCGAGCAATCCGGTGAGCGGTCGGGAAAGTTACCGTCAATGACGCACGACATACAAGTAACATCGAAACCCAGACAGCGGAATATCTCCGGCGCAATCTCCGACCAAGCTCCGTTTCCCGCATCGAGTATGACTCGTCCAGGCCCGTTTGCATGGAGATGATTCCACCGTTGCAGTAAGGTTTGCTCATAGTCGAGGAGAATATTGATCTCTTCTCTGCGGCCTCTACCGGAGCGAAACGCGCGCGCCTTGGTAAGCGCGCGAATCTTGGCGAGTTGCCCTGGAGTCGTAGGCAACGAGCCGAGCATGAGCTTGAGTCCATTGTGAGAGGCGGGATTATGCGAAGCAGTTACAATCAGCACCGCATCTGCGTTGACTCGACTGGCTGCGAAATACGCCAGCGGCGTGGGACCTTGTCCTGCGTCCAAAACATCAACGCCAGTCGCGAGCAACCCTTCTGCAAGAGCGTGCTTCAGCGCATGCGTGCTTAACCTGAAATCTCCCGCGACAACCACGCGAGAAGAAGGCGGAAGCATCGTGCCGATTGCGCCGCCAATATCGCGGAAGAGTTCAACCGAAACGGCATCTGGAAAGACGCCGCGCAGGTCGCAGGGCTTCCACGGGCCGGACTCAGGCAAGATCAACTCCTCTGCCACGACATGATTCATTGTCATCAAGACCTCAAGCTGATTCGATCCAAAAGCTGAAACGGTGCTCCCGGATGCGACTCGTGAAAGATACAAACAGAATTGACCAGCAATGTATTGGCACAGGCCGATGCAAAGCGTTGGCGGAGATATTGTTCAAGAGGTGGCAGCGCTTCCGGAGGCAGAGAACCAGTGAGCGACATATGGAACTTCCAGGTATCGAGGACGTAGGGATATCCCCATCGCAGGAGATGCTCACGCTCCAGCGGAGAGAGAGAGTCTCGCATACGCCGCGCCAATTCCGCTTCAGTGGATGGAAGTCGAAAGCGATCAAACTCGCGTACGCATTCGGCTGCCAAATTGTGGAACTCTTCGCACGAGGCTGAAAGTGTGAGGGCGAGAAACCGTCCCAAGGTTTCTATGCGCAGTGGGGGCGCGCAAAAGCTATCGTGTCGCTCAGCGACTTCATGGAGAGTTGCCTGTAGATATTCATACGTTGCGCCTTTAGCCAAGCGGAAGGGAGGCTTTAGAGTTGCATGAAACCCATAGCGGCGTGGGCTTTCGGTAGTGCCCAGCCATTCTTCATATGGGATGTGATCGGGCAGATCTGGATCGAACTCAGCGCCGGTAGCGGCGTCGCGGCCAAGCCATCGAATGCCTTGAGCGTAGAGCGGCGCACTGGGGCTGGGGCAGAAGTAGATTGCGTAACGCGATGTGTTTTCACTCGGATCGGGCTTATTGAACTCGTGCATCTTTGACATCTTTCAGAAATGGATTTTCTACAGCGTAGTTTGCAGCAGGTGTCCGTTGCCATATTGCTTAGACGCGGCGCCATGCGGCTGATAATGCGTCTCCAGCGGAATACTCGCCGAGAAGACTTCTTCGGTTTCAGACTGATGTCCAAACTGTATCTCAAAGAGTCGCCAGTAGAGTCCGCGCAGGCCAAGCAACTCCTCGTGCGTGCCGATTTCCGCGACCTTGCCTTTGTGCATCACCAGGATTCTGTCGGCGGTGAGAATTGTCGATAGACGATGAGCGATCACGATGGAGGTTCTGTTTTCGATCAAGCGGTTCATCGCGCCGCGAATGCGCGCTTCGGTCTCCAAATCTATATTTGAAGTGGCTTCATCCAACAGCAGATATTGTGGATTGTGGGCCAGCGCGCGGGCAAAGGCAATCATCTGTTTCTGTCCGGTGGAGAGATTATCGCCGCGCTCTTGCACCCACGTTTCCAGTCCCTCCGGCAAATCTTGCAGCAGTGCACCCAGTCCGATCTGGCGGGCTGCACACAGCGCATCCTCATCAGTCAACGTCTCGGAGCCAAAGCGAATATTGTCCAGGATCGTACCTTCGCGAACATAAGTATCTTGAAGGACAACGCCGAATTGACGGCGCAGATCGGCAGGGTGCATCTGCCAGATGTCGATGCCGCCGATGCGGATGGTTCCGCGCTGCGGCCGATAAAACCGCAACAGAAGATTGCTAATCGTCGTTTTTCCTGCGCCCGTATGCCCTACGATTGCCAGCATCTCACCGGCGCGAATATGGAAGCTGACATCGTTCAACACCCAGCGGTCGGCTTTGTAGGCAAACCACACGTTCTCGAATGCGATGTCGAGGCCGCCGGGCTTTGCCTCGGTACGCGGCTCCAAGTCTGCGGGAGCTTCCGTGTCAAGAAGAGCGAAGACTTTTTCGGCGGAGACGATGCTGGTCTGCAAGATGCTATACCGCTCACTGATCTCCTGGATGGGCCGCAGAAATTTTGTTCCATATTGCAGAAAGGCGACGAGCGTTCCGATGGAGAGGCCGCCGGGATGGAGCAGATGAGCGCCGACGATGAGCAGCCCGGCCTGCGAGATCGTACCTAGTAACTCGATAGACGGCATGAACCACGCGTTGGCCGTGACCCACTGCTTGGATGCCTCCATGTGTTCGCGGTTGATCGTGTCGAAGGTCTCCAGGCTTGTCTGCTGGCGATTGAACAAATGCACCACGTAGATGCCGTTGACATGCTCGGCGATGAAGGCGTTGATACGAGCCAAAAGAATGCGGACTCTCTGCTGACTGCGAGTGATGATGCGGCGGAATATGGTAGTCAAGACTACAAAGACGGGAATGACTGCGGCCAGCACCAGCGACATATTCCAGTTAATGCGAACCATCGCTGCCAGAAAGAACAGTGTCATCACCGCATTGGCCAGCAGAGCTACGATGCCGTTGGCGAACAGATCGTTCAACGCCTCGATATCCGTGGTGAGGCGCGTCACCAATCTCCCGGCCGGAGTTACATCGTAGTAGCTGACGGGGAGTTGATGCAGATGCTTGAGCAATTTGCGGCGAAGGTCGGCCATGGCCATCTGACCGGTCCACTGCGCCAGAAAATTCTGTGCACTGTCGATCACCAGCGTAAGCGCCAGCACACCGAGATACACGATGGAAAGCAGAGCGATGCCCTGTGTGGAGTCTTCCGGTAATACGGCGGCAAGCGCTCCCCATTTTGTCGCGTGCCGGAGGAAATACACATCAATGGCGACGGAAAGAATCAGCGGGTTAAGGACTTGCAGCAATGTGGAAGCGAGAGAGCACACAAGGGACGCGAAGACGCAGATCCAATAGGGCATCAGCAGCTTCAGCAGGCGCGAGAGCAGATACCAATCGCGGACGTTGGCGGAGACTTCCTCGGCATTTGCGTTGCCACTGCCGATGCCTCTTCCGCCGCCTCCGCCATGCAGGCCAAATCCGTAGGTGCTCACATGACCTCCAGTTCTTCTTCAAGCACCTGCAAAGATGCCAGACGCGCATAGCGCCCTCTTTTTTGCAGCAGCGTGGAGTGTGTACCTTCTTCGACGATGCGGCCATGCTTGAGCAGAACGATGCAATCTGCTTGCATGGCGGTCGCTACGCGATGAGTAACGAGAATCGTTGTGCGTTCCGCCATAATGCTCTTCAGATGTTCGAGAATGCGTTGTTCGGTCACGGAGTCCACGCTGGAGAGCGCATCGTCCAGGATCAGGATGCGCGGATTCTTGAGGACTGCGCGGGCAATGGCGATGCGCTGCTTTTGGCCTCCGGAGAGCATGATGCCGCGCTCTCCGACGACAGTATCGAAGCCCGACGGAAGCGCCGCCAGATCGGGATCGAGTCCGGCAATTGTCGCCGCGTTACTGATCTCTTCTTTGGTTGCGCCATCGACACCGAGCGCGATGTTTTCCGCCAGAGTCATGCTGAACAGAAAGGTCTCCTGCGGCACGACACCAACCAGCGTTCGCAGAGTCGTCAGCGGAAGTTCACAGCAGTCTACGCCGTCGAATGCGATGCTGCCCTCACTCGGATCGATCGAGCGCGTCAGCAGCTTGACCAGCGTGCTCTTGCCCGATCCCGTCTCGCCGAGAATGGCCAGAGTGGCCCCGGCGGGAATATCAAGATTGATCGAATCCAGCGCCTTGTGTTCGCCAAAGACGACGCTTACCCGGCGCATTGAAATGCTGGTGGGCGCATGGTGGACGTTTGGCTGATGAGCGCCATGCGATTCAAGCCACTGGCCGGGATCGATTGCAGGTGCTTCGTCGAAGAGCAGCTTTAACCGTCCCACAGAGGCCATGCCGCGCTGCATGATATTGACGACGCGACCCAAGTTGGAGATAGGGCGCGCAAGCATGGCCATATATGTTGTGAACAGCACGAAATCGCCAACCTGCAAGGTTTTTGCAACGACCAGCGCCCCACCGTACCAGAGAACGATGAGCACGGAGATTCCAGTGATAAAGGTCAGCAAGGGATCCAGCGTACTGCTATAGATTCCCAGGATGCAGTTGGAGCGCACGTAAGACTGATTCATTCCTTCAAAGCGGTGCTGTTCGGCCTCTTCGCGCACAAAGGATCGAACCACGCGCGCGCCTGCTATGGTCTGCTGCACGGCCGCGCTCATGGTGGAAAACTGAGCTTGAATCCGATCAAAGCGCCGCCGGATGATCTTTCCATAACGCATCAGCAGCAGTACGGCAAGGGGCGCGGGAAGCAGCGCGGCAGCGGTCAATCGCCAATTGATCGAGCCAAGAATAATAATCGCCACAGGCAAAGAAATCAGGGACTCAATGAGAGAGGTTAGTCCCGGACCCAGCATCATGCGCACGGCGTTCAGATCGTTGGTGGCCAAAGCCATCACGTCTCCAGTGCGGGTTCGCCCCCAAAAGGACGCGTCGAGCCGGAAGAGGTGCTGAAGAAGGTCTCTACGCATCGCGTATTCGACGTTGCGCGAGGTGCCCATCAGGTTGAGGCGCGCAATGGTTTGAAAGGCGGAGCGGGGAATGGCCACAGCAACAATAGCCAAACCGATCCATACAATACCCTCCCGCGCGTTTCCCCTCGAACCTGTCAAGGTATTGATTCCAGCGCGGATCAGCAACGCAATGGCGGGGGCGACGCTCTCGCGGCCTATCATGCTGAGGCTGCCGAAAAGAAGCGCGCGCGGATAAGCCTTCAGATATGCCCAAACGAAGGCAAATCGCTGAAAGAACGGGACGAAGGCTTCATCCTGCAGAAATCGGTTGGCTGAGTTTGTCTGCACATTTAGATAATACTACGTATACGAACTAATTGTATGTAAATATTTCATGTATTGCTGATAGCTTCTGAATGATTATGAAATGCGCCGCGTGAAGATAAATGAATTTTTCATATTGCTGCAACATTCCTGCCAATGCAATGTGCCATCATCTATTCATTCGTACACGAAACTATCGTGTCGAAGAAGAATGACCGCGGACGGGGTTTGCGTCAGAGGCATTCATCTGCGGGCGAACCGGCTGGAACGGGTGCCTGGGTTAAAAAAGGGGACGGATTCTGGAATGACAGCCAATCTTGTGAATCGAAATTCGCATGAAACGGGAGAACTCGGACTGGGTCCGGACTACACTCTGTGCGAATGCGAACTGGAGCCATTGAAGCAACTGGTTGCGCTGCTGGAGCAGGCCAGCCAGGTTGAAGTTCGGAAGAGTCCTTCGGTTTGCCTGACCATGATTCCTGCCGAGGACTCGCTGGAAAAGCAGAAGTTCTTTCTGGGCGAGGCTCTGACGACGGAGTGTGAGGTAGCCGTGGATAATCTCCCTGGCTTTGGACTTTGTCTTGGGGATGAACCCGTCCGGGCGTATTGCATCGCCGTGGTGGATGCGCTGTTGCATGGAGATCGCCCTGCTCCCATCGAGGTCGAAGCGTTTCTTCGCGAGCAGGGTGAGGCGGTTGTCCGCCGCGATCAGGACGAGTTCGATCTGGTGCTCCAGACGCAAGTTGACTTCAAGCTGATGGAGGAAGAATGAGCACTCTGGTAACAGTTCAGCCTTATAACCAAATCTTCGATGGACAGAAGCACTATCGCACCTTGTTGCAATGCACCGCGCGGCCTGGAACCATTGGCCAGCTTGACGATGCGTTGCTGGATCTTCCATCGCAATTGAAACGCGCCACAGCGTTGCTTGCGCAGGCTCTCTTCAGCGGGGACATCTCGTTCTATCTGGACGAAAACGAAACGCAAGCGGCGAATTTTATCCGTCGTGAGACGGCTGCCAAGTCGGCCTCCGCCGAGCAAGCGGACTTCCTGATCCTAACCGGCGGAAGCCGGATCGAAGGGCTTCAGCAGGCCAAGCTGGGAACTCTTTCGTTTCCGGATCAAGGCGCGACCGTTGTATTGCAGGTGGCCGCAATTTCCCCGGCTCCACTGGCGAATTCTTTGCGCCTCACGCTGACAGGGCCGGGAATCGAATCTGAAACCGTGGTATTCGTACTGGGTGCCTGCGAAGAGTTCTTTGCAACTTTGCAAGAACGCAATGCGGAGTTCCCCTTGGGCGTTGATGTGTTTCTTACCTGCGACAGCTTGTCGGCGGGTCCGTGCGTGATGGCTCTGCCGCGCACTACGCGCGTGCAGTGGGAGCGGGCATAAAACAAGTTTCAAACGAAATGCGGAGATGGTGACAATATGGGATATGTAGCAGTCAAGGGCGGACAGGACGCGATTGAAAACGCGATCAAGCTGGTCGATTACTTCCGTTGGAAGGGACGAACCAAGCCGATCGAACTCGATCAGGCACGCACGCAGATGCGGCTGGCGGTGGACAGGGCGATGGGCGAGGGATCGCTCTATGCGCCAGAGCACGCGGCGCTGGCTTTGTTGCAGGTGGAGGGCGATTCCTTCGAGGCGGCCTTTCATCTGCGCGCTTATCGGGCCACACTCGAGCGACGCTACGACGCCGAGATATTAAATACACGAGAGATGTTTGTGCATCGCCGCATCTCTTCAACCTTCCGCGAAATTCCCGGCGGCCAGATACTCGGTCCCACACGGGATTACTCCTTCCGGCTTCTGAATCCCGCCCTGCTCAATGCCAGTCTTGGCTCCATCGAGAAGTTTCTCACCGATCTGCGCGACGAGATCGATCCCAACAAGCTGCATGAAATGACGACCTACAAGAAGGTGATTGATATCTTCCTGAAGGAAGGTCTGATGAGCAGCCAGGCGCGTCCCGGCGAGGACCGGCGTGTTTTCGATGTTACTCGCGAAGCAATCAAGTTTCCCGTGCCGCGCTCCGCCACACTTCAAATGCTGGCGCGCGCCGAGACGGGCGCGCTGATGTGCATGGCATACAGCACCATGCGCGGCTTCGGTATGGCGCATGGAACCGTGGGCGAACTACGCGTCGGGGAAGTGCCGGTGCGCGTTGTGGATAAGCGTGGACGGCTGCGTTGCGTAGGCAAGATCAAAGTCTCCGAGGCCGAGATGGTAGGTGGATCTGGTCACGGAAAGAGTGAGGGCGGAGGTCGCACGGCAAAAAAGACGGACGCACCGAGATACTCGATCGGTTACGGACTTTGCTTTGGGCAAAACGAAACCAAGGCCATCTGCATGGGCATGGTTGAAAGCGCGCTGCGCAATCCCAACTCGGAAAATCCCGCAAATAATCAGGAGTTTGTTCTCTATCACACTGAAGTGATTGAGGGCTATGGATTCACTAACCACCTCAAGCTGCCGCACTATGTGACATTCCAGGCAGGCATGGAAGGCGCTCGCAGAGTCGCCCGGAAAAACAGCGATAGAGCAGAACAAGTGCCTGTAAGTGCGGGCGGCGTGGAGGGAAACAATGATTGAAGATCTCAAGTTTCAGCATAGCTTCAACTACGCCTACATCGACGAGTTTACAAAAAAAGAGATACGGCGCAAGACACTCAAAGCGGTTTGCATTCCCGGTTATCAAGTTCCTTACTCTTCGCCGGAGATGCCGATCTCGCGCGGCTGGGGAACCGGCGGCTTGCATTTGACGCTCTCTCTGGTAGGACCGGACGATGTGTTGAAGGTAATCGACCAGGGCAGCGACGCCAGCGTGAACGCCTGCAATTTGCGTCTCTTCATCAAGGAGATGTCTAACTGCGCGGTAACTTATGATACCGCGGAGGCCACGCTGATTCAGACCCGCCATCGCGTGCCGGAAGAAATTCTAACGGAGAAACAGATTCTAGTTCTCCAGGTGCCGCAGCCGGAGGTTCTACGCGGCGTTGAGAGGCATGAGGCCAAAACTCGCATCATGCACGGAGAGGCCGATTACGCGAAGATCTGGGTAACTCTGTATGAAGCCTATGTTAGAAGCGGAACTCTGCGCAACGGCGCCGGCCATCCCATTATGGTCAATGGGCGTTATGTTGCCACACCGTCGCCGATTCCGAGCTGGGATGTGCCGAATCTGAATATGGCTCGCTGCCTCTATCTCTTCGGCGCGGGGCGCGAAAAGCGTATCCATTGCATTCCTCCCTTCACTTGCGTCGAACCGCTCGAATTTGAAGATATTCGCTTCAAGGTGGAAGAGTTTGTCGGTGTTCGCTGCGCAACCTCCGGCCATGACAAGGCGTTCATGGATCAGGTTTATGCAGACGACCTGAGCAGCAGTTATGTAATTAACGACAGTAACTTCCTCGACAAACTGCGCAAAGGGCCGCGCCCGCCGCAAAAACTCTTTACCAATCCCGAATAGGAATGAAGGCCGCGATGAATAACAATTGGTTGTTGCGTGTTCGGAATCTGACCAAGATCTACGGTGAAGCTACGCCGGGAGTGCTGGAGCGCACCGGGCCGAAATTCGATACGAATATATGCTCCAAGACCGGCGCTGTCGTAGCGGTGAACAACATCAGCTTCGATCTTTATCCGGGCGAGGTGCTGGGCGTAGTAGGAGAGAGCGGTTCGGGCAAAAGCACTCTGGTGCAAATGCTCTACTTCGATCAGGAAGTAACCGCAGGCGAGGTTAACTTCAAGCCTGTCGAGGAGGGCAACGTCAACCTTTTCGAGCTATCCAACCAGAAGAAGCGCTACATTCGCAATCACTTGATGGGCATGGTCTATCAGAATCCGCGGGATGGGTTGAACTTCCGCTTTACTTCCGGCGGAAATATCGCCGAGAAGCTGCTCATGGCCAATGTCTTTCACGTAGGCAAGATTCGTATTCGCGGCGCTGACCTGCTGACCAAGACCGAGGTGCCTATCCAGCGCATGGATGAATCTCCGGCACGCTTCAGCGGCGGAATGCAGCAGAGGGTGCAGATTGCCAAGGCTATCGCCAACAAACCTCCGCTGCTGCTGTTGGACGAGGTGACCAGCGGGCTGGATGTCTCCGTGCAAGCCAAGGTGCTGGACTTGATTCGCGGCCTGCAACAAGATCTTGGTGTATCGATGATCGTTGTCTCGCACGATCTTGGAGTTATCCGCATGTTGACCGACCGCACCATGGTTCTGAAGCACGGTCAGATCGTCGAACAGGGACTGACCGACCAGATTCTGCAAGACCCGCAGCACGGATACACACAGCTTCTGGTAAGTTCGCTGCTCTAACGAAAGCGAGTGCGCAAACACGAACAGAGGCAAAAGGAAAAAGAGGACAAGATGGGATTGTTATTGGAAATCGTGGACTTGGAAAAGCGGTTTGAGTTGCACATCCTCAATGAGAAAGAGATAGATGCTTTGCATCAGGTCTCTTTCAATGTCAATGAGGGAGAGGTTCTAGCCCTGACTGGTAACTCCGGATCGGGTAAGTCGACTTTGATGAAGTGCATCTATCGGACTTATCTTGCAACCAGTGGCCGGATGATTTATCGCGATGGACAGGGCGCGGTGATTGATCTGGCATCCGCAACCGAGCATGAGGTTCTGCGGATTCGCCGGACGGAGATGACTTACTGCTCGCAGTTTCTTCAAGTCATTCCGCGCGTGCCGGCAATCGATGTGGTCGCCTCTGGACTGGTGGCGCGCGGGCGGACGATCGAAGAAGCGCGGCGCGCTACCAGCGTATGTTTTGAACGCCTAAGTCTGCCTGCGGAACTATGGGACGCCTATCCGTCGGTCTTCAGCGGAGGTGAACAGCAGCGCGTGAACATTGCCCGCGCCATGATCTCGCGTCCCCGCTTCCTGCTTGTGGATGAACCGACGGCCTCTCTGGACATCACCACGAAGGATGCGGTGATCGATATGTTGCTCGAACTCAAGCAGGCTGGTACATCAATCATCCTGATTTCCCACGACGAGCATACATTGCGAAGAATGTCTGACCGCTCGTTGCACCTGGAGAATGGGCGTCTCAAAGAAGCAGTTGTCTACGCATAAGAGGAGAACCATGAAGCGCCTGTGGACTTATGTCGTTGTCCTTTTTTGTGGAGTGGTATTCCTGTTTCTGAATGGCTGCAAGCCAAGCCATGCGAGTGACGGAAGACCGACGGTTTTGCATTACGCGTATATGCCTCAGGCGGAACAGTTAGAGGGCGGTAACCTGCGCTCGGAACTGATGCGCAACTATCTTCAGAATCAGCTTCATATGCCGGTTGAGATCGTGAAAGTGGAAGGATTCGCCTCCACCATTGAAGCCATGCGCGCAGAGAAAATAGATATGTTTACCGGCAGTTCGCTGACCTATCTCCTTGCAGCGCAAAAGGCCGGCGCGGAAGCGATTGCCGCGCGCGGCTTCCCGGACGGCACAGTAGGCGGATACCGGTCGGTGATCGCAGTGCCCAAAGATAGTCCGATTCACTCCATTCAAGATCTAAAGGCGCACGCCAAGGATACCGTCTTCGCATTTGCTGAGCCGGCTTCCACCTCTGGATATCTCTACCCTCGCGTAGGGCTGCTCAATGCAGGCATCGACCCGGAAAAAGACTTCAAGAAGGTGGTCTTCGCGGGCAATCATATCGCCACGATTATGACGGTCAAGTCAGGCAAGGTGGGCGCGGCTGGATTCATGGTGAGTGCGATGACTCGACTTATCGAAATGCATAAGTTGGCTCCGGACGATGTGCGCGTGATCTGGACCTCCGATCTTATTCCAAACGGCCCATACACAGTTCGCAAAGGGCTACCCGAACAATTGAAGAAGAATATTCAGGCTGCGTTGATTGCCATGCCGACCAAATCCCCGGAGGCCTGGGCCAATATCAACAACTTGCTCCACACGCCGACCAGCGGGACTGTCCTTATTCCTGTCAATGATGCGACGTATGACGGCTTGAGAAAGTATGCGGCGCAGGTCAAAGACTTTAACTTTTCTGAAAAGTAGGTTGCCATGATTCAAGTTTCAAACATTGTCGTACAACTTCCGAATGGCAAGCGCCTTGTGGATCAAGTTAATTTCACAGTTGGGCGCGGCGAGTTTGTCGGGATTCTTGGATCGAGCGGGGCGGGTAAGTCGATGACGCTGCGATGCATTGTAGGACTTACCAAGCCGAACGAAGGCGAGATCAGTCTAACTGGACCCTCCGGCAAAACCTATCGCACGACTAATGTCAAAGCGCAGGAGCTACGCAGGGCGCGGCGTCACATCGGCTTCATCTTTCAGGGATCTAACTTGGTTAAGCGGTTGACGGTATTGGAAAACGTGATGCTGGGCCGCCTGGGGCACATCAGTCCCGTTCGCAGTTGGCTGCTTGGCTTTAAAGATGCGGAGGCACGCGAAGCAATGGTGGCGCTGGACCGCGTGAAAATGGCCCACTGCGCCGCACGGATGGCAGGTTCACTGAGCGGCGGCGAGATGCAGCGCGTGGCTATTGCGCGCGCCATCCATCAGCGCCCGCTGGTCTACCTGGCCGATGAGCCAATCTCCAGCGTCGATCCGAGAAACGCCGATGCGATTATGTCGATCTTGCAGCCTCTCTCGCGCGAGACGCCCGTCATTGGCGCTTTTCACCAACCGGCAGCGGTAGCCAAGTATTGCACGCGCGCCATCGGTATTCGCATGGGAAAGATCGTGTACGATGGTCCGGCACAAATCACGCCTCGACAGTTGGAGTACATCTATGGCGAGTCCGACGGAAATTCAGCGTCGCCGGTTTGGGAGTCGGATGCGCAGTCGCCATTGTTCAAATCAAATGTCGAGGCAGTCATACAGGAAGGAGTTACCGTCTAGTGGGTTCATCAAGCAAAGAGTTCTTTCGGCGGGAGCCTCCGATCCCGGATTCAAAGTTTCTGGATTTCAAGTTTCTGGAGTGGAAGAAAAGTATCGCTGGCCAACGCCGTAAGCAGGTCGTGATTGCCCTGGTGCTTGTTTTGCTGGCCGCCCTGACATCGTGGCGCTGCAATGTTGATGTGCAATCGTTTATCACAGGCATCCATAAGTGCATTCCATTGGTGGGTATGTTCTTTCCTCCCGAGTGGAGCGGGATGGCGGGAATGCTGCAACCGCTTGCCGTCACGGCTGTGATGGCGATGGCCGCCACAATTCTAGGGATGTGTCTGTCTCTTCCTTGCGCGCTGGCCGCGTCCTCAAACATCGCGCCACCTATGGTGCGCCAGGTGATGCGAGCCTTCATCGCGCTGGAGCGCGGCTTGCCGGAGATTGTGCAGATGCTGCTGCTCATCGCCATCTTCGGTCTGGGCACGGTCCCCGGCCTGGTTGCACTCTCCTTCAGCAGCATTGGCATGTTAGCCAAGCTGCTAGCCGACACCATTGAGGAGATTGAACCGCAGATGCTCGAAGCGGTGGCGGGAACTGGCGCCACTCGCTCACAGGTGATTCGCTATGCGGTCATTCCCCAGATTCTTCCCGCACTCTTTGCCAATGGGTTGTTTCGCTTTGAATTCAACGTGCGCGCGGGCGTGATTCTGGGGGCCATCGGAGCCGGTGGAATCGGATATGTGATGATGACCGCGATGAATTCCATGGACTATCAAAAGGCCTGTATGGCCACGCTGCTGACGCTGGCTCTGGTCTTCTTCTCGGAGCGCATCTCTGATTTCTGCCGGACTCGCATTCTGGATGGAGGAACGCCGCGATGAATATCGAAGTGCCGTCCGGAGCGCTGCCCTCGCGAAAACTCCGCTTGACGATTCTTTATCTGGCTGCAACTGCGGCAGCGATCTGCCTTCTGTTTACCTATTTGGACATGAGTCCTTCCAGCTTCGTCGTCGATTTTCGCTTCGTCGTTGACCTTGTACAGCAGATGTTTCCGCCTAACATCGCCCTCTTCTGGACCAAAAAATCAATATTTCTTTCGTTGATCGATACTCTCTCGATGGCTTTTCTCGGCACACTTGGCGGCGGAGCGCTGGCGCTGTTTCTTGCTTTTTTTGCCGCGACCAACACCACTCCTCATCCGCTGGTGCGGATCGTCGTGCGCACGTTGCTGGTGGCCAACCGTTCAGTGCCGCATCTGATTGTGATTCTGGTGCTGTTGATTGCCGTGGGCATCGGGCCCTTTGCCGGAATGCTGGCACTGGTCTTTGGATCAGTGGGAATGTATGGCAAATTCTTCGCCGACGCCATTGAGCAAGCCGACAGAAACACGATGGAATCGGTCGAGAGTCTGGGCAGTACGCGACTGCAAACCATTCGCTATGCCGTGTTGCCGCAGGTGATGCCGTCCTTCGTCGCCAATCTCTTCTACGCCTTCGATTACAACCTTCGCGCCGCCATTCCACTGGGCGTCTTTGGCGGTGGAGGCATCGGCTTCGAGCTGGCCTTTGCCAACGGCCTGCTGCATTACAAGGACGTGTTGGCATACACCATTCTGATCGTGGTGATGATTACCGCCATGGAACGCATCTCCGACTGGGTGCGCCGCGGCATCATCACGCAACCGCAGCTTATTACAAATTGACCGAACGAAGAACAGGGAGCCTGAAAAGTGATGACTGAGACAATTTTGACCAATGCCCGCATTGTTTGCCCCGATTGTGAGGTGAACGGAACGCTTGTTATCGAGGATGAATGCATCGTCGATATTCTGCCGCACAACCTTCCCGATGGAATCGATCTGCACGGCGCGATTCTCATCCCCGGCATTATCGACATCCACACCGACTATCTGGAGCGCGAGATCAGCCCACGTCCGAGCGCCAAGATTCCGCTCGAACTGGCTCTGCACGTCATGGATCTGCGCGCCCTCAGTTGCGGACTTACCACCGTGTCTACCGCTGCGCGCATCTCGGAAGAACGCGTCGGCGAGATGGGATCGTGGCGCGGAGATGGCTTGGCGCTGGCCAAGCAATTCGACGAGTTGATTCCGCAGATGCGCGCTCGGCACCGCATTCACCTGCGCTGGAGTCCCAACTTTGAACCGGTCGATGACATTCTCGATCAGTTGCTCCAACTGAAGAGCGTTGCCAATCTCGTCTTCAACGACGATATGCCCGGCCAGCGCCAGTTCCGCGACATTGAGGCTATGTTGAAGCAGCATTCCATTCGCCAGGGAATCTCGATTGAGATGGCGCGACAGCGTATGCAAGAGCGCATAGAGAAGGCTGGCAAAGTAAACAACCGCATGGCGGTCAAGGAGCGCGTGGCTGGCAGAATTCCTCTCGGAAGCCATGACGACACCACGGTCGAACACGTGATCGAAGCTTTCGAGTCGGGAGCCACCTTAAGCGAAATGCCTTGCTCCATCGAGGCCGCGCGCAAAGCGAAAGAGCTTGGGATGATGGTCTGTATGGGCGCGCCTAACTACTATCGCGGCGGCTCGCACTGCGGAAATCTTTCTTGCCACGATGCCATGGCAGAGAATCTGGTGGACATCATTTGCAGCGACTATCATTTTCCGTCGATGCTGGCCTGCGCCATTCGCATGGTGGAAGAAGGCATGACGCTGCCTGCCGCTATCAATCTGTTTACACTGAATCCAGCCACGCACCTAGGCTTCGGCAACGTCACCGGCAGTATTGAATTAGGTAAGCAGGCAGACCTGGTCGCCTTTCATCCGCACAAAGGGTACGGTGATGTCGCCCGCGTCTGGGTCGGCGGACAGGAACGCTATTCAGCGCTCAAGAATCGTCCTTCGTCGCAAGCAGGAATGCAAGAGTCGCTTCAGCCGGAAGAAGATGCTGTGCCTGCTGGCCAATAGCAACAGGAGGCGAATGCCATGAAGTATTTTGCAGATCGATTTGCAGATGGAGCAGCCCGGCGGTCGCCTTTTTGCCTTGGCCTTGATCCGTCTGAAGATGCCTTGAAGTTATGGGGGTTGCCCAACAGCTCGGACGGCTTGAAGAAGTTTGCCGAGTGTTATGTCGAGTGGTCTTCGGATATCGTTCTGATTGTCAAGCCGCAGATAGCCTTCTTTGAGCGCTTCGGCTCTGTTGGAGTTGCCGTATTGGAAGAAATAATCCGCGAGTTGAGACGCCGTAATGTATTGGTTTTGATCGATGCCAAACGCGGTGATATTGGCACTACAATGTTCGGCTATGCGGAGGCATATTTCAACGACGCAAGTCCTTTGCGGGCGGACGCGTTAACTGCCAACCCCTTCCTTGGATTTGACAGCCTCACGCCCCTGTTTGAAAAGGCCGCATCGGCGAGTGGCCATGTCTTCCTCGTTGTTGCCTCCTCGAATGAGGAAGCCATCAGGATACAGAATGCGCGTCTGGATAATGGTCGGCGAACATATCAACACCTCGGCGATGAGATCGTAAACTACAATGCGCGTAGGTTCGGTGCAGGAGCCGTTGGAGCGGTTATCGGAGCTACCAGAAATGACCTTGATCCTCGCTGGCTGGAGGATCTCGGATCAACGCTGCTTCTAATGCCTGGAATCGGCGCTCAAGGAGCATCTATCGAGAGATTTGCGCAGCATCCGAATCGCCGGAGTTTTATTCCATCCTCCTCGCGAGCGATTGCACAGGCAGGTCCGGATCGTATTAAGTTTCAAGCCTCATTAAGGGTTGCAATCGATCAAGCGGCAAAGCTGTGGAGTGACTGATTTGGGAGAAACCTCGAATGCAAGAAGCATATACAAATAACTGTCATTTTCAAAGAGAAAGAAATCTTGAATCCAACACTGGAAGCACCGCGCGATGAAGCGGAGATTATTTCGGCCTTGGTGGAACCGCCCATCCATGCCGGTATCTCCCACGCCTGGCGCGCGCTGCGCCATCGCAACTTCCGGCTTTTCTTTGGCGGACAGAGCATCTCGCTGATCGGTTCATGGATGACGCTGGTGGCCACTCGCTGGCTGGTCTACCGGCTGACAGGGTCGGCGCTACTTCTGGGCACAGTCGGTTTTGTGGGGCAGATCCCATCCTTTTTGCTTGCGCCTTTTGCAGGTGTTTGGATGGATCGCCTCGACCGCCGAAAGGTACTGCTGTGGACGCAGACTCTATCCATGATCCAATCGCTGTTGCTGGCGGCCATGACGCTATCGGGACGAATCACAATCCCTTGGCTGCTGGTACTCAGCGCGATGCAGGGCATCGTCAATGCATTCGATATGCCTGGGCGGCAGGCCTTCATGGTGGAGATGTTGGAAGACCGGCGCGACTTGAGCAACGCCATCGCCATCAATTCGTCGATGGTGAACGCGACGCGGCTGATCGGCCCGTCGCTGGCCGGTCTCTTGATTGCCGTCACCAACGAGGGATGGTGCTTCCTGATCGATGGCTGTAGCTTCATTGCAGTAATCGCGTCTCTGTATGCGATGCGCTTGCGTGTCTTCACTGCGAAGCGAATACCGACGTCAACGCTTTCTGAACTGAAGGTAGGCTGGACGTATGTAGCGGAGTCCATGCCGATTCGAACGATCCTGCTGCTCTTTGCCCTGATCAGCCTGATGGGTATGCCGTTTGTGATATTGATGCCCATCTTCGCGGTCCAAGTGCTGCATGGCGGTCCGAATACGCTGGGCTTCCTGATGGGCGCCATGGGGATTGGCGCGCTGGCGTCGGCTTTGTCGTTGGCGGCGCGCAAGAGCGTAGTGGGACTGGTCAGGATGATTCCCATTGCGGCCGGTATCTTTGGCTTGGGGCTGATTGGTTTCGGGCTTTCGCACGCGTTCTGGCTTTCGATGATAATGGCGCTGGTGGCGGGCATAGGCATGATGCAAGGTATGGCCGCCAGCAACACCATCATCCAGACCATTGTGAGTGAAGACAAGCGCGGGCGTGTGATGAGTTACTATGCGATGGCGTTGGTTGGCATGGCGCCATTCGGCAGTCTGCTCGCTGGAACCATGGCGCAATCCATCGGAGCGCCACGGACGGTGGTTGCCAGTGGAGTTGTAATCCTGCTGGGCGGGGCATGGTTCGCTATGCGTTTGCCTGCGGTGAAGCGCGCAATCTGCCCGATTTATCGCACGATGGGCATTTTGCCTGTAGAACAAAGAACATGGAAGACCAAACTTTCGTGACTTGAAGGGCTGGCTGTTCCCACCAGCGAGTAGATGGCGGCAGCGCGTTCACCGCCGGAGTTAGAAAACCGGGTATACCCCCACCGGTATTTTGTAAACAACCGCATTGTTTTCTTGAGTTTACAGTCATGGTTGCGCTGCAAAATATTGATAACAATGAAGTTATTTGCAAAATAGTCCAGGATAAAGAGTTACGCGAGCTTTCGGCCTCTTCTGTCGGCTTTCGACGGTCAGGCGACGCCGGGACGATTGGAGAAAAACTTCTGAGTTTGATTGTGCAGGAGAGAGGAGATATTTTCTGCAAGCACCTGCGATGCAGCCAACTGGCACCTGCGGTGCGGCCAACTGCTCGCTCTTCGCTCGCTTAGTGTTCGAGGACTACCAGGACAGTGAACATTTTGCACGGTTGAGGTTCATCGGTTCCCAGGTCTCAAAAGCGAGACCTGGGGCACCCAATTATTATGGTTAGTCAGACCCAAGCCACCCGCCAAACCTCTTCATAAGAATCAAGCATTGAGTAGAGCGGGTTTAGGTGTCGAAAATCCCTGGTCTCAAAGATGAGACCTAGATTTCCAACATCTGATATATAAACGACTCAAGTGTTTACCGCTTTCCTTTCAATAGCCGAGATAGTGGTTTCCGGGACAGGTAACTTCTTTTTAGGAATTGTAATCTGCTTAGTCGGATTAAATGCGGGATGAAATGGAGCATCAACATTCATGTGTGCATCGTGAAGTACTAACTTTTTCCGAGAATGGTCCGCATCGAATGGATCGTTTTTCCAGAACATACTGTCATGCGTGTGAATTCGTTTGATCCCTGCTTGAATAATTGAATTGCAACACGCGAGGCAAGGAAATTTCGTTACATAAATTGTCGTTCCTTCGAGAGGATGACCACCAATTCGAGCCGCATTTAGGATGGCATTCTGTTCAGCGTGACAAATAATTTTGAGTTTTTCATCAGCATTAAGCAATATCTGCTCACTATCATGCACACCACGTGCCAACCCATTGAAGCCGGTGGAAAGGACAATATTGTCTGTCGTGGTAATGACAGCTCCTACCGGGCACTTTGGGTCTTTAGATTTAGTTGAAACAGCTTCTGCAAGGTATAAAAAATATTCATCCCAACTATCTACTTTTGATGGGATGCAAATTTCTTTCCCTTCCGGTTCAGGCGAAACTAACAAAGGTAAAACGGATTCATCATTTATCATAGGCGATAAACCCCCATCATTAATGTACCACTTGTTGCGAGAGATTGCAACTCTCACTCTCTTCCAACACAAGATGAACCTGGAAGGGCGGTCATGCTGGGATGTGAACATTCGCATGGACGACGCAGAAAAATTGAGTTTGGAGGTGATTGGCCGGTTTGTCGCGGCAAGTGAGGATATCTGGTTTGAGGCTGAAGACCGGCGGGTTGCCTCGGTCCCGGTGATTTTCATATTCAATAACGCTGAGGGTGCCCCCGGTCCCTCGCCTTTGGGGACCGGGGAGGTAAGATTCACATTTCGCATTCGTCGGATTCACAACTAGAGTTTTCTTTGTAGTGCATGAAAGGCGAGTGAGGTTGGCAACTGGCCGAGTGGGTGCGCTACCGGCAGTTCGGCTCCTCTTCCCCGGTCCCCAAAAGCGAGGGACCGGGGGCACCCTCAACTTGATAAAACGATGTAGGAGACCAGGGCCACTCGCCCAATAATCTGGGTGGCCAATACTTCTATTGTTTGCGCGGAGATTATTCTATCGCCGGCCGCAAGTCCGTATGCCCGAAGTCATCGCCCTTCCACAGCACCGGCTCGCGCTTCTCGCGGGCCAAGGCGTAGGTGAAGCAGTCGCCGAAGTTCAGCCCCGCCCGGTGGCCGCTGCCTTTGCCAAAGTCGCGATAGGCCTGGCGGGCGATCTTCGCCTGCGACGCCGTGACCGGTTCGATCTGGATGCAGAATCTTTCGATCAATTCATCGAACTCGTTGCTCAAAATCGGGTTTCTCCACCCATCCACCACAATGGAGGTTTCAAAGTAATTTGCCGCCGAGATGTGAGTTGATTTCGAGGCATCCAGAACCTTGGAGATGGCTTGCCACTGAGGTTCCCGTTTGAGAATTGCAATGAGCGCTGACGAGTCCACAATCATTTCGGCAGCCCCGTTTCATCGTCATACAACTCGTCGAACAATTCTTTTGTGCTCCGGCCATCATTCATCAGCGGCGCGGTGATCGCGGTGATTCGTTCCAGCCATTCCAGGCGCGTTTCACCCCTGGAGGCCTTCTCTCTATCCAGCTTCTCTTGGATGGCTTGGGTCACAGCAACGACCAAACTGACTCCCTTGAGTGCGGCCAACTCCCGTGCCAGCCGATTGGTGTTTTCATTCTTGATATTCAGGCTCATCGCTTTCCACCTTTCCACCATTAATTTCCACCATTCTACCATTTTATCCCACAATCTGAAACGGGCGGGAGAATGCAAGCGAAAACCGCCGGGTTGCCCTAATCTAGAAGCATGAGCGATCTTGTGCAGGCTTTACCGGCATTGCCGGATGAAATCTTTGACCTATTGGTAGTGGGCGCTGGGCCTACGGGGCTTTCCTGCGCCATTGAGGCGCAGAAGGCTGGCTTGCGCGTGGTGGTGGTGGACAAGGGCTGCATCTGCAACTCGCTCTTCCACTATCCCGCGCACATGACCTTCTTCACCACGCCGGAGCTGCTGGAGATTGGCGGCGTTCCCTTTTCCAGCACTAATATGAAGCCCAACCGCAATGAGGCGCTCCAGTATTACCGTCACGTAGCGGCCTTCTACCGGCTGGACGTGCGCGCCTACCAGCGCGTGGAGCGGGTGACCGGCGCGGACGGCGATTTCACCGTGCATACGCTGGATCGCTTTGGCCGGGGGGGCGTGCTGCGGACGCGCAAGCTGGCCATTGCGACAGGTTACTACGATCTGCCGAATTATCTGCACATTCCGGGCGAGAGCCTGAGCAAGGTGCACCACTATTACTTTGATCCGCATCCGTACTTCGACATGGACGTGGTGGTGATCGGCGGCAAGAACTCGGCGGCCATTGTCGCGCTGGAACTCTTCCGCAGCGGGGCGCGGGTGACGCTGGTGCATCGCGGCGCGGAGATCCAGCCGCACGTGAAGTACTGGATCAAGCCGGACATTGAAAACCGCATTAAAAACAAAGAGGTTCGCGCCTGCTTCCGCTCCGAGGTGGTGGAGATCAATCCGGATACGGTGGTTATTGAGACGCCGCAGGGCCGCGAGACGATCAAGAACGACTTTGTCTTTGCCATGACCGGCTATCATCCGGACTTCGATTTCCTTTCGAAGCTGGGCGTGCGCATGGAGGGCGAGGACCGACTGCCGGTTTGCGACACGAAGACCAAGGAGAGCAATGTGCCGGGCATCTATCTGGCGGGCGTGATTGTGGCCGGCACGCGCACCAATGAGATCTTCATTGAGAATGGGCGCTTCCACGGCACGCTGATCGCCGAGGCGCTGGTGGCGAAGCTGAAGAGCGCTCCGGAGGACTAAGGCCAGCCCCATGAAGCAGATTCTTACTCGCCTCGCGCTTACGCTTCCGGTCGTTTGGCTGGTGGTTTCGTTGGTCTTTCTGCTCATCCATCTGGTCCCCGGCGACCCTATCCAGCAGATGCTGGGCGAGGGCGCGACCCCGGCGGACATCTCCACTTTGCGCCACCAATACTTTTTGGATTTGCCGCTGCATCAGCAGTATCTGCGCTATTGGAACGGCGTGCTGCACGGCGACTTGGGTAGCTCGATCCGCCTGCATGATACCGTCGCCAGCCTGATCGCCGTGCGCTATCCGTACACGCTGGCGCTGACGCTGACGGCGCTGGTCTTTGGGTTGCTGCTGGCGCTGCCGACCGGGATTCTGGCGGCTGTGCGACGCGGGCGCTGGCTGGATCAGGCGCTCTCGGTGGTCAGCTTGTTTGGGCTTTCGGTGCCCGGCTTGGCGCTTGGCCCGGTGCTGATTCTGGTCTTCTCGGTTCAATTGGGCTGGCTGCCGGTTTCCGGCGCGAACTCGGGCGGAAGCGCGGTGATCGATTGGCATTATCTGATCCTGCCGTCGATCGCCATGGGTGCCTCGCTGGCTGCGATTCTAACGCGCATGGTGCGCACGGCGATGCTGGAAGAGCTGGGTCAGGATTACATCCGCACGGCGCGCGCCAAAGGCCTGAGCGAGAGCGCTGTCCTCTGCCGCCACGCGCTGCCCAATGCGCTGGTCCCGATTATCACTGTCGTTGGCTTGCAATTCGGTGCGCTGCTGGCCGGAGCCATCGTCACCGAGACGATCTTCAGTTGGCCGGGACTGGGACGGCTGACAGTGAGCGCCATCTCTAACCGCGATTACGCGCTGGTGCAAGGCTGTTTGCTGTCGATTGGACTGACGTATGTGCTGGTCAATCTTCTAACCGACGTGGTCTATCGCTGGGTGAATCCGCGGATGCGATGAGCGAACTTTCAGCTTCGGCTTTGGGATTCCCTACGGCTGCTCACGGCCAGCGGCGGCAGCGCTGCGCATGAAGATACTGCCTACCAACGGCTTTAAAATATCTGCTACACTCATGCAAGAAGTAGCAATATTTGCTCCAAGGAGAGCGGAGTCCTCATCATGCCGGATGTGCAAAAAATCAGTATCGCATTGACAGGAGAGCAGATAGGCGCTCTCCGGGCGGCCATCGAAACCGGCGAATACGCCACCACCAGCGAGATTGTGCGCGAGGCTATCCGCGATTGGCAGTTCAAGCGCGAGTTGCGCCAGGAAGACCTCAGACGTTTGCGCCAGCTCTGGGACGAGGGTAAGACAAGCGCCGCCACGCCCGTCGACTTCGAAGCCGCGCGGCGCGAGGCCCGGCAACGTTTGGCGATTGCTGCGGAGGATCAAGCTCTTGTCCGTTAATCTTGTCTGGACTCGGCACGCGCGGGAAGACTTGATCGAGATTTACAGCTATATCGGCTGCGACAACTCATCAGCCGCCGAACGCGTCTTCGATGCAGTGCAGGCGAAGGTTGAATTACTCGCCAATTATCCCCGGCTTGGCGTGCGGCGGCCAGAGATTCGGCCCTCCACGCGCATCTTGGTCGAAGGCGCATACCTCCTCCTCTACGAGACCCATCCCGATAGCGACGAGGGAATTATCGACGAGGTAGAAATCGTGAGAATCGTGGACGGGCGGCGGAACTTGAAGAATGTATATTGAGCGTGTTCCATCTCAGGTCCGAAAATCCGGACCTGGGGCAACTGACCAAGTCAAATAAATGTCATTTGACAGAATTATTAACAATTTCATGCGCTCTGGAGGGAAACTTCTGGATCAACCATTTAAGAGCTTCCATTTGGTATTGAGAGGGGGCACGCCTGATCTGAACTAGGAGATCAACCCATTCTGGACGTTTCGGTGAGATATTCTGGGCACCCTCATTACAAACAGAACAGAGCGCTCGTAAATTCGTCAGTTCATCTGAGCCACCTTTTTGTTTATCGATAATATGCCCAATGTGCAAACGTGTTTTTTTCGATGGGTCATAAGGATGCGGTTCTCCAGCAACAGCCCCACACATCTGGCAGGTATACCCATTTCGATCAAGAACAATAGCACGTGTTTCTTTGGAGATCAGACGAGCAAAGGCGGGGATTGGCTTCCCAGTCTCCAGCAAATATTCTCCTGGTTTCAAATCGATTCTGTCATGATGCGTTAGTATCAGATACCCTTCTTCATTCCGCAACTCACGAACTCGCCGTCCCCATTCACTCACACCACCTGAGGCTTGCTGCAACTCATCTGAGTTGATAACTCTTCCAAGGTTTCCAAGAAAGAATTCTCGTAGTAGTCGTTTTGACCCGTTTCCTCTCGGCTTTTTCTCGTGTGCCATTAGTCCACCTATCCTTATGCCAGCATCAGTTTTCGTTTTGCTTTCTTGTTCAATGCAACAAGAATCTGAGAACCTACGGCCTGAGCTACTGGTGGCGGAAAAGCGTTGCCGACCTGTCTATAGGCTGCTGTTTTCTTTCCAGAAAACTGCCAATAATCAGGAAATCCTTGTACTCTGGCAGCCATTCTCACCGTTAATCTGGGCATACCAACAAAATCTGGTGCCGGTGCTTCGATCGCAATTCCGTGTCCATCAACGCCGAGTGTAGCCCATGCACGTTTTGCACGTGTCGGTCCAAGATCAGGTCCTCCATGTTTCTTGCTCCCTCCAACTAGAGTGGGTGCTATGTCACAAGCACGATCCCGCCAGAGCTTGGCACCTCGCCATCCGCGTTCAGCCATTAGATCAAATAAGGCTTCGCCAGTTGTTGGGGCAAGATGCATTGATGGATGAGGCCATTGAAATTCCTCTGTGAAACTCGAATCAATCGCGACAAAGACAACACGTGGGCGAAGTTGCGGCACACCAAAATCGGATGCTACTAACAATTTCCATTCAGCGTGGTAACCTAGCTTTTTGAAAGTGCGAATCAGGTTCGCGCGATATTCATCGAAGATCGCATCCAGTAAACCACGAACATTTTCCAGCATTACCGCCTTGGGGCGGCATTCATCGACTATCCGAAGGGCTTCAGGAAACAGATCCCTTTCATCGTCGTCGCCGAGTTGCTTTCCAGCTTTGGAAAAAGGCGGGCAAGGAACCCCTCCCGCAAGTAGATCTATCCCTCTATATTCGGCTGCTGAAAACTTTCTCAGATCTCTCTCAAGAACATTCCATTTCGGACGATTAAGGCGCAACGTCGAGCAGGCTGAGGAGTCAATCTCCAGAAGACAGCGATGATGAAATCCCGCTAAATCCAAGCCTAATGCCTGCCCGCCCGCACCGGCACAAATCTCAATCGAATCCGGCATTTGCTTTGTCCTCCTGCCAGAGGAAATCACAAGTGGCTTTCGTTTTGCGATAATAGTTTGAGTTTCAGACATTTGGCTATCCTGTTCCGGAAAGGACTTTCTGTGAGTTTACCAATTTAGAACGGTCGTGAACAATGGCGGGTGGCCCCGCTCTCGCTTTTGAGACCGGGGAGACCATGAACCCCAATTGTCCCGCTCCCTTTTTCCCAATTAGACGGGAATTCATATCTCAGCTCGCCAGCGCCTCCACCACGGCCTCGGGATGGCGGGCGATCACGGTCAGATAGGCGCGCGCGGCGCGGTCTGGACGCCGCCGTCCTTGCTCCCAATCCTGCAAGGCACGCGGGTCCAGCGCAAAGCGCCGCGCAAACTCCGTCCGGCTCAATCCGGTCTCGGCCCGCACGGCGCGCACATCCACCTTCAGCGGCAGCGGGAATTGATGTACCGCCGCTGGCTTGACCGTGCCCTCGGCAATCTCGACGGCTTCGCGCATGGCCTCCAGAACTTCCTCAGTTACGTCCGTTCGCTTCATAAGATTCGCCTCCGATTCTTTGCAGCCGCTTTGATCCTGACAGCAAAATCAGTGAATGCCTTCTTCTGCGCCGGTGTTGGATTGGCCTGCTCATTCTTCCCGTAGATGAATAGTGCGTAGAGCGGGTTCTCTTCGTCGTAGAAGTAGTAGATAACTCGCACTCCTCCGGATTTCCCCTTGCCCCGCGCCGCAAATCGCACCTTGCGCACTCCACCCGTGCCTGGAATCTCGTCTCCCGCCAGCGGATGCAGCGCAAGAGAAAACAGCAACTCCTCGTGCTCTTCAGCCGAAAGCAGATTCTCCGCCCGGCGGACAAAGGCGCTGGTCTCGATGATCGTCAGCATGGGATTGCTCACGAAGAGATTATGCGGCATTGCCGCATCGGAGTCAAGCTTCTCTGTGGATTGCATTGATCGGAGCATCCTTTATACCGACCTTGAAGTGCTCAGAAGTCCTCACACCGCAAAGTCAATAAAGCCGCGCGCGGGATCGGTGGAGACCAGCTTCGCTGTAACTTTATCACCAACGTCGAGACCTTTGCCGCCTTGGACGACCATGCCTTCCACATGCGGATCGAGGGTGCGGACGAAGGTGCCGTAATGATTGACACCAGTAACGATGGCTGGGAAGCTCTGGCCGATGCGCTTTTGCAGGACGACGGCGGCGATGCGCTTCTGCATCTCGCGCTCCACCTTGCGCGCGCCGTCTTCCATCAGCGTGCAGCGTGTGGCAATTGCATTGAGGTCGTCGGCGGAGTACGGCTGCGGAGCTTTGGCGATCCAGGCCTTCAGCAGCCGCTGCGTCACCACATCCGGAAAGCGGCGGTTGGGTGCGGTGGAGTGGGTATAGTCCTGCACGGCGAGGCCGAAGTGGCCCGGTGAAACCTCGTTGGGCTTCACCAGCACGTACTCGCCTGGACCCATCAGCTTGACGGTGGCTAGCGAGAGGTCGGGAAAGTGGTCGGGGTCTTTCTGCTTTTGCGCAATCAGGAAGTCGTTGAGCGCTTTGGAGTCCGGCTCGGCGGGCAGCGTTGTGCCCAGGCCTTCGGCCATCTCGACGATGCGGTCCCAGCGCTTGGGGGTGCGCACAATGCGGCGGATCGACGCCACGCCAGCCTGCTCGAAGGTGCGGGCAATGACGCCGTTGGCCGCGACCATGAATTCCTCGATGAGAGACGTTGCGCGGTTCTTGCTTTGGCGGATGATCTCGATGGCTTGCTCGGCCAGCATCACGGGGCGGGTCTCGATGGTTTCGAGGTCCAATGCGCCGTGCTGGAAGCGACCGCCGATCATGCGCCGCGCGGCCTCGTCCTGGAGCTTGAGCTGGGCGGCGAGATCGGCGCTGGCGGCCACCTTTGGTGGGGCGGGAGTTTTTCCTTCGAGCCATGAACCAACAGCGTTATAGGCCAGTTGCGCGCGGTTGCGGACGAGAGCGCGATAGGCCTTGCCGTCGGTGGTCGCGCCAGCCGCGTCTACGGCGTACTCGATGACCACAGCGATGCGGTCCTCGTTCTCGTTGAGCGAGGTGATGCCTTCGGAGAGTTGGGCGGGCAGCATGGGAAAGACGCGGACGCCGGTGTAGACCGAGGTGGTCTCGGATTGGGCGTGAGAGTCGATCACCGTGCCCTGATGGATGCGGGAGTCCACGTCGGCCACGCCGATCAGCACGCGGATGCGCCCGTCGGGAAGCTGCTCGGCCCACTCGATCTGGTCCAGATCCTTGGAGGTATCGTTGTCGATTGAGGACCAGAGCAGCTTGCGCAGGTCTTGAATGCCGACGATGGAAGGCATCTCGGCCTGATGGGCCTCGATTGCGGCCAGCTCACCGTCGGTTCCGGCGGGAAAATCCGGCTGAAAACCATGCTCGATCATCGCGGCGTGAGCTGCGGCAACAAGATTGAAGTGGATTGGGTGACCGTTCGGCATGAGAGATTTGCTCCTTCAGATGGAAGAGCAAGGCTATCACGCCACCCGCAGTGGGGCCAATCGTTCGCAAAAGGTTCGTGGTCTCCCACCCATTTCGCAAAGTGCGTGCGAAATGGATGGGGCACCCACATTTTGCGGATTGACCAGCTCTTTCTATTGAATGCCGAGGCTCTCTTCCGTTACTTGAGGAACACTTGATTGAGGTTGGAGCCATGGATAGCGGTGTGGCAACTGATGCAGGGCGTAGCCGAGGAGGATTCTGCGTTCGCCTTGTGAGCCATGCTGGTCTCTACCGGGCTATGGCACTGGCTGCATAGCGCGTTGCTATTCGGCATTCTCAGCAGCTGAGCGTTCTGCGAACCATGCGGAGTGTGGCAGGCCATGCACCCTTCCGCCTTGACCGCGCCGTGCTCATAGACGAATGGTCCGCGCAGCTGGGTGTGGCACTTGGTGCAGATCGCGTTCTGATCGGCCGTGGACTTGGTGTCGTTTCTCCCGACGGCGTCGTGTACGTCATGGCAGTCGCTGCAGGTGACCAGGCCTTCGATTACCTTGTGGTGGAAGGGCATGGCGAAGGCTGGCTTCACGTCGTTGTGGCACTGGAAGCAGAGCTTGGGTTGCTCGGCCTTGAGCAAGTGCTTCTGGCCGCTGTCGGTGTGAATGCTGTGGCAGTTGAGGCAGCTCATATCCGCCTTGGCGTGAGGAGAATGATCGAAGTTGGGATGCGCTCCCGCATGGCAGCTTTGGCACTTGGCGTTCACCTCTTTGGCCGTGGCCTTGGCGGGATTGAAGATCTTCGTCACGTCGCCGTTGCCCTCCACGTGCGCCTTGCCCGCGCCGTGGCAGTTCTCGCAGGTCACGCCGTTGCTGCCGTGCATTTGGGCCATCTTGGCGTGCGGATTGGAGGCGAATTTCCAGGCTATATCTTCATGGCAGGTGGCGCAGGTCTCTGCACCCACAAACCCAAGAGGCTTGGAAGACATGGAAGGCATGGAGGGAACGGCTGGCGCGGCAGGCTGACTCTCCGGCGTCTGTGCCCTCAATGCAGGGATGCACAGCACGCCCGCGCACAGCAGCATGATTAAACACTCTTGCAGCACCGGTCTGATACCCGGAACCGCACAGATCGGCAATTGCGTCTCAGACCTTGTTCTCAACATGAAAAAAGCCGCCTTGGATGCTCTGGAAACAGCCATATCCTACAAAAGTTTACAGGCCTCTACCCAGAAAACAAGGTGGATTCCCTTCGCGATGATACCGCCTGGAGGGCAGAAGCGCAGGGCAGGCTTGCGTGGAAACTGCGCTGTGCGGAGCATCACTTCGTGACCGGTAGATTACAAGCCCGTGTTTCGCGTTACAGTGATTAGCGTCACATTCACATAGTAAACAAATCGCGCAATTGATTGCCAGTTTCCAGGCGGCGAGAATTTCATTTTTTGCGACCTCATGCCTACCGCGATTCCAGTCGATGACCCTCCGGCATCGTGGCGGTGACCGGAATGAAAAGAGGAGTACGGACATACCTGAAAAAAACAAGCGTGGGCCAGGAGGCCAGCGCTACAGTTGCGGGTCGGCGAAAGCCGGTAGATGACTAGAATCAATGCGCGGAAAGACCCCGGCGACGGAATCGATCAGGCGCGTGAGGCTCATCACATCCAGAGCCAACTCGGCTCCTGCAAACTCTTCTAAGGCAAGGATCTCTTCCCGGGAGGCGCACGGCTTTTTCACCTCATTGCCTGAGACCGGTCCCTGCGATGGCATACGCGGCCCCGGTGAGGCGAAGAGAGTGAACCGGCGGACGGGAAACAATCATGGCGGAAACAGAGAACTCGGCAGGAGAGCAAACGCGGCAGAAGCACACCGCGCGGCAGATTCCGGCGGGATGCGCGGCCTGCGGCAATCGCCGTCCCGGCTGGTTCTGCTCTCTGGGAAGCGCCGTACTGGCCGATCTTGAACAGGTCACCAGCACCGTTTCGCTGTCTGCTCAGTCTCCGCTCTTCTCCCAAGGCGAGGATGCGAGCTTCCTTTATCTGATCTGCGGCGGTTATCTCAAGCTGACCGTCGGCCCGCACAAAGAGCGGCAGATGATTGTCCGGGTGGCCGGTCCCGGTTCGATGCTGGGATTGTATGCGGTTCTTTCCCACGGAGTTTATGAGGTCTCCGCCGAGACGCTGACCGCTGTCCAGCTCCGGCCCGTCGAGCGCGGCAGCTTCCTGGCGTTTCTGCGCAGCCACAAGGAGGCGCAGATGCGCGCCGTGCAATGCATCTGCCAGGAGTACCGCTTCGCTTTGCAGGATGCTTGCCGCATCGCGCTGGCCGAAACCGTCGCCGCCCGCCTGGGACGCCTGTTGCTGGAGCTGGCCCACCAGATCGGCGAGCATCTGAATGGAGGCGGCTACCGCTTTCCGTTGCTGCTGACCCACGAGGAGATGGCCTCCATGGCCTCGACCACCCGCGAGACCGTCACCCGCACCCTGGGCCAGTTCCGCAAAGACGGATGGATCTCCATCGAAGACTCCCTGATCACGCTGCACGAGCCGGAGCGGCTGCAAACGCTGATCTAGCAGTTTTTTCACGCTTTCGAAGCACTGGCTACCGAGTCCAAGAGTTATCATCGGAACAGGGATCGCGTTTCAGTTTTCCCTTGAATTTGACCAGAATCGTAGTGACTGACCCCTGATCCCTGTTCCCTGAATTGGAGTTCAAGGTGCTAATGAGCCGTCTTATCGCTGGATCTTTTGTCTTTCTGCTTTGCTGCTGCCCCATGCTGGCCCAGAGTCCGGCATCCGCGTCGGCTGCGGCTCCCGTTGCCGTTATCTCAGCCGACAGCACGCAAGTTCAGCAGTTTCAGAAGATTGAAGACGCCTGGGATGACGCCATCAATCTGCGCGACCAGTACGCCTTGGAGCTGGTGCTCTCTCCCTTGTTCGTCGATGTCTCGGCCGGCGGCGAGATCACCACGCGCAACCAGCAACTGGCCCTGCTGATCACCGGCGACGACAAGACCCTCCACCTGGAACAGAAGGTGATTACGGTGCGCATGATGGGCGACACGGCGGTGGCCTACGGCACCTATATACTGCATCGCAAGCCCGGCGGCCTAGCTCCAGCCGAGGAGCGCGGCGTCTTCTCCCACATCTTTGAACATGTGCGCGGCGGTTGGATGTGCATCAGCTCCCAGCGCACCCGGCTTCCCGTAGAACTCAGCACCAAATCCAAAAAGCAGTCCAACTCTGAGATGCCCTTCCACATCCCGCTCTTCTTCGGCAAAAGCGACAAGGACAAGTAGAGCGTTTGGGCACCCAGATCGACTCAATCCATCCAAAAGGCCGATCGCTTATTCCATCTTTCTGGAATAGCGGCATTTCTTATTCCATAGAAGTAGAGAAATATGGAATAATAGGACTGCGTCACACTGGATTGGGTGCCATCCGATGATTATTCGACGAAAATCAGGCAGGTATGAGACCTCTACGGTTGCAGGGGAGCGGGTACAGGCGTATATTCCCGGACTATTGCCGCCAGAACCCCCCTTGCAACTGGAGCCGCTCTATGCGTTGCTGGACAAGGCGAATCAGGCTCTTGGTCGGCTGGACGGCGCGACTTCCCTACTGCCCGATCCCCAGCTCTTTATCTATCTTTATCTTCGCAAAGAGGCCGTTCTTTCCTCTCAGATTGAAGGGACGCAGTCCTCACTCTCCGATTTGCTCCAGTTCGAGAGTGGTCTTGCGCCGGACGGGCATCTGGACGATGTGAGTGAAACCTCCAATTATGTCGCGGCGATGGAACATGGCCTGGAGCGACTCAAAGAGGGGTTTCCGGTTTCCCTTCGTCTGCTCTGTGAGATTCACGGCGTGCTTCTGCGCACGGGCCGTGGCGCGGAGAAGACTCCCGGCGAATTCCGCCGAAGCCAAAATTGGATTGGAGGAAGTCGGCCCGGAAACGCTCTCTTCGTTCCGCCGCCGCCCGAGGCGCTGATGGAGTGCCTCGACCCATTCGAGAAATACCTCTATGACGACCGCCTGCCGCTGCTGGTTAAACTCGGCCTAGTTCATGTGCAATTCGAGACCATCCATCCTTTTCTGGACGGAAACGGAAGGCTGGGTCGGCTTCTGCTCACGCTCTTGCTCTGTCAGAGCGGCGTGCTCCGCGAACCTTTGCTCTACTTGAGCCTCTACCTCAAGACCAATCGCAATCGTTACTACGAACTGCTCCAGAAGGTGCGCACGGATGGAGTTTGGGAGGAGTGGCTTCTGTTTTTTCTGGAAGGGGTCGAAAGCACTGCGCGCCAAGCTTCTGAGACCGCTTTCCAACTGCGCGAAATCTTCCGCGAGGATGGACGGCGCATTCAGGAACAAGCTAAATCGACAGCTACATCCCTGCTGATTCACAGTTACCTGCAAGCCAAGCCGGTAGCCTCCATTGGCTCGATAGCCGCCGGTGTTTCAAAGACCGTAACCACGGTGGCCGCGACGCTGGCCAACCTCCAGCAACTGGGCATCGTGAAAGAGTCCACGGGCCGTCGCCGCAACCGCGTTTTTGTCTATCAGCGCTGCCTCGATCTGATTGGCGAAGGCACCGAGCCGCTCCCCGATCTGCGGTGAAGTGGACCACGCGCCCGCTCATCGCGAAAAAACCGCGATGAACGGGGCACAGCCTCCTATGGCTGTTGGCCAATCCCCTTTCCGTTTCGGCTGCTGCGGACTGATCTCGCCGCGCGCGCAGGCTTGCCGCTCTTCGACCCTCAAGTTCTGTTCCCTTTCAGCCGATATTCCCCTCAAGCGTCTCTGCGGGTTCTTTCGTGAGGAATCAGAGTGCGCTCGGACGACTGGGGGTTGTCTTTGTGAAACAAACTTCTCTGGTCATGCGCGTTGTCGCTTCGACGCTCCTGTTGGTCTCCATCTTGTGTTGTATCTTTGGGGCGTTTACCTGGTATTTCTTTTCCGCACGCACGGATCGCGAGGCGGCGCAGGAGGCTGCGCGAGAATCGGCTGATGTTCTGGGGCGCATTGCGTCCATCGACCAGCTTTCACGAGCGCAGGTGGAGACCGGGATGCGCGTCCTGCAGGAGCAGGGGCGGCTGGCTGGCGCGCCATCTCTGAAGGGGACAACCACCGTGGCGGGCAAGAGTGTGCCTGATCTGCATCTGGGCAGCCAATCGCAGGCCATGAACTTCGCTTTGGTGGATCGGGTGAAAGAACTGGTCGGCGGCACGGCCACCCTTTTTGTGTGGGACGGTAACAGCTTTATCCGCGTAAGCACCAATGTGATGAAACCAGACGGCTCGCGGGCCGTGGGCACAGTACTTGATCCCAAGGGCAAGGCCTTTGCGGCTCTCAGCCAGGGCCGCTCCTTCGCGGGTGTGGTGGAGATTCTCGGCTCGCCTTACACCACCAGCTATGTGCCGATGCTGGACTCTGGCGGCAAGGTGGCCGGCGCCTGGTACACCGGCTACCGGCTTGACTCGATCACCGAACTGGGCAAGAGCATCGAAGAAACCGGAATCCTCGAACATGGATTTGTGGCTCTGATCAAGCCCTCCGGCGCGGTGCTCTACCATGGATCGCGCATTGATGCGGAAAAACTGGAGGCGCTACGCAAAGATTCCAGCGGCTGGGTGATGCACGAGGAGAGCTATCCTGCATGGGGCTACTCTGTGCTGGCGGCCTATCCCGTCTCCGATGTAACCCAGCGCGTACTGAGGATGCTGGCCGTCCTGACCTCCGAGACTGTCGTTCTGGTTGGATTGATCATCTTGCTTCAGTTCGCTCTTCTGAAGCGGTGGGTTCTGCGTCCGGTGCACGACCTGACAGATCGCCTGGACAGCGCCGATCTGAATATGCTGCTGAAGATCGATCAAAACAACGAAATTGGCGCTCTGGCGGCCAGCTTCAACCAATTTGTTCTGCGGCTCAGGCCTGCGCTCTTGCAGGTGCGCGATAGCTCCGCCGCCACGACGGCCAAATCAGGTGAGATTCGCGGCATCTCGCAGAGCACCGTGACCCGCATGAACGAGCAGCGCAGGAGTGCTGAAGAGGCCTCCAACGCCGTGGCTCAGCTCTCACGCGAGATCGACAGCACCTCCGGCCACACGGATGAAGCCAGCGAACACGCCCGCGCGGCAGCCGTGGCCGCTCGTCAGGGCAATGAACAAGTGGCTGCGGCCGTTCAGCTCATCCAATCACTCTCCGACCAGACGCAGCAGAGCGCCAATCGCGTCGCCAGCCTCAACGAACGAACCAAACAGATCGGCAGCATCGTCGGGGTGATTGGGGAGATTGCTTCCGGCACCAATCTGCTGGCCCTGAACGCATCGATCGAAGCAGCGCGCGCCGGAGAGCAGGGACGCGGCTTTGCGGTGGTGGCGGGCGAGGTACGCAGCTTGGCCGAGCGCACTGCTCAAGCCACCCGCCAGGTTGCTGATTTGATCAGCGGCATTGAGCAAGAAACCGGAGAGGCCGCCAGCGGCATTCTCCAGGCCTGCCAACAGGCTTCCCAGAGCGCACAGGCCGTCTCTACGCTGAGCGGAACCTTCGGCCAAATCTCCAAGATGGTCAACGAGGTTGAGCAGCGCGTGGGACAGATCGCCCAGGCCGCACACCAGGAGGCCGTTGAAGCACTTGCCGTCAGCGACACCATGCGCACCATGGAAGCCAGCGCAATAGACAACGCCAGCGGCACCGAACAGGTGCTGGCCGCAACCGGCCAACTGCTGGAGACAGCCCACACGCTGGAAGGCATGGTGCGGCAATTTCAACTGCGCGAACTGCCGCAGGATTACGCGGCCTGAGGAGCTACCGAACCTGCTGCCGCCGCGCTCCTTGCAGGCGAATTGAAACATGAACCAACCCCAGCGCAGCCGGCGTTACGCCGGAGATGCGGCTGGCTTGGCCGATCGTCGTCGGACGCACGCGCTCCAGCTTCTCGCGCATCTCCCGCGAAAGCCCGCTGATGGCGCTGTAATCCAGCCACTCCGGAATCAGAACCTCCTCGGCCGCCTTCAATTTTGCGATGGACTTTTTCTGCTGCTCCAGGTAGCCGGCAAACTTGATCTCCGTCTCCACGGCGTGAGCCTCGTTGCGCGCGCGGCTGCGTTTCAGTCTTGTATCTTCTTCCGTATCAGTAATAAGCGTGGACCGGGAGGTCCACGCTACAGCCGGCCAGGAGGCCAGCGCTACAGTCTGAGCGGAGCAGGGTGGGTTAATAAAAAGACTGTCATCCTGCGCGGAGCCGGTTGCGATCTCTGCATCCTGCGCAGTCGAAGGACCTGCGTTTGCTTCAGCCGCCCATTCCGCCAGCAGCGGGTCGGTGGCCAGCTCATCCCGCACCGCCCCCAGCACCGCCTCAATCCCCACCTCCGGCCTCTTCAGCAACTGCGCCCAGGTCAATCCGGCGGTCGCCGTCAGCTCTCCCAACCCCGCCGCGGCCAGCCTTTCAGGATTGGCTTTCCCCGCGACCAGGAAACGCATCAGCGCGGAGCACCGCTCCTGCTTGCGCTCATACTCCGCCCAAGCCTCGTCGCCGACCAGTCCCAGCCTCCGCCCATGTGGAGTTAGTCGCCGGTCGGCGTTGTCGATGCGCAGATGCAGTCGGAACTCGGCCCGCGAGGTGAACATCCGGTACGGCTCGTTGACGCCCTTCGAGATCAGATCGTCGATCAGCACGCCAATGTACCCCTCGCTGCGGTCCATGGTGAACGGCGGCTCGTCCTTCACTCGGAGCGCCGCGTTGATCCCGGCCATGATTCCTTGCCCCGCCGCCTCTTCGTAGCCGCTGGTCCCGTTGATCTGCCCGGCCAGATACAGCCCATCCATGCTTTTCACGCGCAGCGTACGGTCCAGCTCCGTGGCGTCGATGCTGTCGTACTCGATGGCGTAGCCGGGGCGCAGCATCTCCGCCTGATCGAGTCCGGGAATCGAGCGCACGATTTGAAACTGCACTTCCATCGGCAGCGAGGTGGACATTCCGTTGATGTAGACTTCGTGGGTGTGCAACCCCTCCGGCTCCAGAAAGAACTGATGCTGCGTCTTGTCGGGGAATTTGACGATCTTGTCCTCGATGGATGGACAATAGCGCGGTCCGATTCCCGCGATCTGCCCCGAATACATCGCGGAACGGTGGACATTTTCGCGGATAATCCGCAGCGTCTCCGGCGTGGTGAAGGCGATGTGGCAACTGATCTGCGGCTGGACGATTTTTTTCGTCCGGAAACTGAAGGGCGTGGGTTCGGCGTCGCCCCGCTGCTCCTCGAATTGCTCCCAGCGGATCGTCCGCCCGTCGAGCCTGGGCGGCGTGCCGGTCTTCAGCCTGCACGTCCGGAGGCCCAGCGCGCGCAGCGCTTCACCCAGCAGCACGCTGGCTGGCTCTCCGCTGCGCCCGGCAGGATACTTCTGCTCACCACAGTGGATCAGGCCATTCAGAAACGTGCCGGTGGTGATAATCGTCGCCCCGGCCAGCATCTGTCGCCCGTCGCGCAGCTTCAATCCCAGAACCCGCCGCTTCTGTCCACTGTCGTCAATCACCAGATCGACGACCTCCGCCTGCCGGATATGCAGCCCCGGTTGCGACTCCAGCACCTCGCGCATACGAACTCGATATAACTGCTTGTCGCACTGCGCGCGCGGACTCCACACTGCCGGACCGCGCGAGGCATTCAGCAGCCGGAACTGAATTCCCACCGCGTCGGCCACTTCGCCCATGACGCCGCCCAGCGCGTCCACCTCGCGGACTAAATGTCCTTTCGCCACGCCGCCAATCGCAGGGTTGCAACTCATCTGCGCAATCAAGTCCAGGTTCATTGTGATGAGCGCCGTATTCATGCCCATGCGCGCTGCGGCCATCGCAGCCTCGCACCCCGCGTGCCCCGCGCCCACCACCACGACATCGAATTGTTCGCTAAATGCCATCCAAGCCTATTTTACGGATTCTCTGCCGCCCGCGCTGCCTCCAGAAAGAAACCAGGTCTCTGACTGCATAATTTTGCACTTCATGGTTTTATGGTTTCCCACCCATTCGCCAGAAAAAGCGAATGGATGGGGCACGGAGCAGATACCTGATTATGCGGTCAAAGACCTAGCGTGGACCGGGAGGTCCACACCACAGTCGGCCAGGAGGCCAGCGCTACTATTTCATCTTCAGTAGGTCGAAAACGCCGGTGGGGAACTATAATGGGGCGGTCTGCAAAAATCCACGGAATCGAAGGTGAACGGTCAAAAAATGGTTCTCTGTTCCTGCGGTCAATTTACAGATGAAAACACCACGCTCTGCCCACGTTGCGAGGCTCTGCACGTGCTCGGCCTGGGAATGGAGGCGTTGGAGAATGAAATCCGTAGCGCCTATCGCTTGCTCTCCAAGGCATGGCAGCCGGAGAACTTTGCCGACGATCCCAAGCTGAAAGAGTCTGCGGAAGCCAAGCTGAATGACATCCAGACCGCCTTCGACTTTCTCACCACGACCTCCTCGGATCGAACCCTGAGGGAGCAGCGGCCCGTCTATCTCTCCGCCAAGCTGGCCGCCGCGGCTGCGCTGCCGACGGTGGTCTCCGATGCGCATACGGCTGCGGACGGCATGGCAGCCTTCGCGGCCCCCGCAATTTTAGAGGCAGCTCCCGTGTCTGCTCCGCTCCCCAGCGCGGCTCCTGCGTCGGAGCCTCAGACACCTCAAAATCTCTGGCGCAGATTCAAAGTCCCAATCATTGCTGGCGCGACGATCGCTGTTTTATTGATAGGCCTGTTTCTTTGGACGGCCTTCCGTGCGAACGGACCGGCGGGAGATCAGTCGGCCAGCGTCAGAAAAAAGCCCATGAATCCCTTAGTGGCGCTGCTGGCGGATGTGTTGAACACAATTGACCCGCCGCCTTCAACCTCAGCCGCGCAGACTTCGGAGTTACCCTCTCAAAGCTCGACCTTCAGCGGGCAAAACTCAACCCCGGATGCCAGCGCGCCTGCGGGAACACAAGCTCGCACAGGCGCGAAGGGCCAACAGCCGGGAACGACTCACGCAGCACCCGCTGATGTCCAAGCTGGAATGGCCAAGCTCAAACCTTATATCACCGTAGGTTCTACCCGCGAGGAGGCAATCGCTCTGGAAGGAACGCCCACAGCATCCACCGAGAGCAAACTCGTCTATGGAAGATCGGAGCTGACGCTCAATAATGGCGTGATCGTTGGTTGGCACATTGAACCCGGATCGCCTGTTAGGGTCAAACTCTGGCCGCGTGCCTTTGTCGATCCGGCGCTTGATTTCTTTTCTGCTGGCTCCACCAGGGACGAGGTGCTGAAGATTCAGGGAACCCCATCAACGCTGGCTGAAGACCGCTTCGAGTACGGCGGCGCAATCGTCTATTTCAGCAACAATCGCGTTGTCCGCTGGAAGAGCGATCCGGCCTCCGTGACGCTCTGGGCAAGATAGCCTGTAGCCGCCGAGGAAGAGGCAGGGCTGAAGTTTGAACGATTCACGGGAAGGAACGGCGAGGATTGTGAAAATACATTTGGAAGTTAGTAGGGAACCTCTGAACAAGACTATCCTCTACGAGAAATCTTCCCTCAGGGGCTAAATCCCTAATGATTATGCGGCATTTACGGCACGACTAAAGTCGTGCCCTGACACTTCTTCGCATTCTCCATGGAATTTTGCAAGTGGCTCAATAGAAAAGATACTTCCGCCATCTATCATCGCCGCGCCCCAGCATACGCATGATCTGACGGCTAGTGTGCAGTGAAAACGCGCGCGGCTCACGCAGCAGAATCATGTCGTCGATCTCGCTGAGCAGCCGGTTGCCTTTGCGGTGATTGCAGTCCGGGCAGCAGGCGACGAGATTTTCCCAGGTCGAACTGCCGCCGCGCGAACGGGGAATGACGTGGTCCAGCGTCAGATCGCTGGAAGGCATCACCTCGGCGCAGTACTGGCAGGTGTTGCGGTCGCGCAGCAGAATATTTTTGCGCGAGAGGGCGCGCGTCTGGTAAGGGATGCGGCGATATTCGAGCAGGCGGATCACCGAGGGCATAGGTATGCGGCTGCGCTGCGCATGAAGAGTCAGCCCGTGCTCCTCCTCGGTGCGCGCCACGCCTTTGAGTACCAGCACCAGCGCCCGACGCGCGCCGCAGATATTGATTGGCTCATAGGATGCGTTCAACACCAGCACCGGCATCTGCAAGAGATGAGCCGACTGCAATGTCGCCGGTTCCCCGGCAATGGCCGCAGCCCGTGCAATGGACTTCTGCTTGCGCGCGTGAATCATAGCTTTTCCCAGCGACATCCTTTTTCCCCCGTTAAAAAGATGATTGGTCGTGCGATGAATATTGGAACGCTCCTTGCAGTCTTTCAACCGGCGCAAAGCCGGGTAATCTTGTCTGGTCCTCCGCTCCGTCAACGAGCGAGGAAGTGACGCGGCGCCCGTCGCGCAGAGAACCGGCCCGTGCCAGCGTCGCCACCCACACCGAGGCGGCTCCGGCGTGGTTCAGCGCCTGGGCGGCGGCGCGTGCAGTTGCGCCGGTGGTCAGAATGTCGTCGATGAGCAGAATGTGCTTCAGCGTCACCGCCGCTGGATCGGAGACGCTGAAGGCTCCATTCACATTCATGCGGCGCTGGCGCGGATTCAGGCCGGCCTGGCTCTCGGTGGCGCGCAGGCGCATCAGCGTGGAAGAAGCCAGCGTGAGCCGCCATTGCGGATGCGTCTTGCGCAGCACGGCCAGCGCCGCTGCGGCCAGTGAGCGCGCTTGATTGAAGCCGCGGTCGGCAAACTTGGAGCGATGCAGCGGCACCGGAACCACCAGCATCTCGGTGGGGGCAACACCTGCCAGTTGCGCAATCGCCTCGGCCAGCATACGGCCCAGCGGGCGCGCAGCCGAGTGCAGTCGACTGTACTTCAGCGCGTGAATCGCCGCTTTCATGCGGTCTTGATAAGGCCCGTAGGCCACGGCCCGCTCAAAGGGCGGCGGAGCCATGCGGCAGGCGCGGCAGAGCTGGCTGCCAGAGCTATCCCAAGCCGATGCGCCCAGCAGATCACCGCAGCAGGCGCACAGATTTCCACTCTGCACGGAAAATTCCGTCCAGCAGAGGGCACAGATGGGCACGGAGGAGAATTGCGGCAAGGGGGAGCCGCAGAGAGCACACGAGGCGGGAAAAATGGCGCAACCAAGAGCGTCCACGGGACTTCGGAGCACACGAGCCACCGCGCGCCAACGGGAGGTCTCCAATGGCGGAACGTCGAACGTCAGTGAACCTGAGTCCCTGCGGAAGACGCACCTCGCTTCCGGTGGCCGGGGCTGAAAGCCTGCCACCTTGCCGACAGTATACGCGCAGCAGGCAGGGGATTCCAGCGCAATGCGCACATTGTGGAAGGATGACTTTCAATATTTATTCAGAATAAAACCATTCAATCCAGCGGCGTCAAGCCTCAAACCTCTATAGATCCGCCCTTCAAATAGTGGGTAGCGATCCCACCCATCCCGCACAAAACGCGGGATGGATGGGGCACAGAGTTGTCAGTATTTCGGGGCCGGATCAATAAGCAGCCCTACCTATCCCCTCTGTTTTCTTCCGAAGTAGATCAGTCCGCCGCCCAGCGCAATGCCGCCGAGGCCCAGAATCGGCGGCATGCGCACCGGTTGATTGTCTGGTTCGTCCACTTGAATCAGCCCCATGTCAGGAACCTGGCTCAGGGGCGTGTAGAAGAGACTTCCATAAAGGATGACCGACAATCCAGCGATAATTATAAGTACTCCGCAGATTTTCATGGGCCTCCTGCGCGCCGCGTGGGACGGGCAATTGGATTCCTGTGGGCTACAGCAGGTTGTGATTCTCCGCCAGAATAACCTCGCAGCGCTCTGGCTCGGCCTTATGCGGCGCCGTGGTGCTATCCAGCGCTTCGCGCACGACATCCTTCAGTTCGCCCCGTGCCGTCTCGACCTTGCCTGTGACCTGCTGAACAAGCCCATTGGCCTGCGTGTTCACGTTGCCGGTCCACCCTCCAAAACGACGCTTTGCCTTGCCCACAACTTGGTCAACCGCGCCCTTCACTTTGTCCTTGTTCATTACTCCACCTCTTCCCCATCCTCACGCCTGTGCACGGGGTACGCTGACCAAAAAGGAACACAGAGAAATTCAATTACAGGTTTCGCTTCTGCCGCTCCGTCCAGCCTGTCTTGATCTTTTCGTAGGTTTCTTGCATCCCATCCAGCTCCAAATCGCTCAGCTTCTCAATGTCGATCATCTGATTGCGCGCCGTGTCCATCGCCCGGATCAACTCATTCAGTTTCAAGTGAATGGCACGCGCATCGCGATTTTGCGTGTTCTGGATCAAAAAGACCATGAGGAAGGTCGCAATCGATGTTCCTGTGCTGATTACCATCGCCCAATGGTCTGAGAAATGAAAGAGCGGACCGGTGGCAACCCACACCGCAACCACCAAGCCCGCGCCCGCAAATGCCCAGGCAGAGCCAAGCCATCCGGAGGCCGCCGTGGCAAAACGGCCAAATTGGCCATGCGCGAAGCGGTCAGGCACTTCGACGGTTGGTTGTTTCAAGGATTCGCCCTCCATGGTCTGGCTGTCTGTGAAGGTACGTGAGCCAAGCGAAGTCACGCTGTCGCAAATTGAGCATACGGAGGCAAGCGCAGTCGATGCGGCTGTGGAGGAATGGAGAATCGAGGCGAAGAAATCACCATTCTCCGGCTGAAAAGAAAGAAGCGTGGACCGGGAGGTCCACGCCACAGCCGGCTAGGAGGCCAGCGCTACATTTTTATCTTTCGCGGGCTGGCGAAAACCGGTGGAGGGCTAACTGAAATTAGAAAACCCCGGCCAGAATCACTTCATTCTGGTGCGCGTCTTCCTTCTTCTCGCCCATCGAGGCCAGCACCAGCGGCGAAAGCGTCATCACCGGGCAGTGCGCGTGCGCCAGAACCTTGTATACCGCCCCTTGCCGGGTGACCGCCGCAAAGGCCGACGCGCCTTGCGCGCCCAGCACAATCAGGTCCGCCTGCTCCGCGCTGCTCCAATACAGCAGCTCTTCGGTTGGATCGCCGGAAATAACGATCGTCTGCACCTCAATCGAACTCTCCAGCGCCTGCGGAATCAGCCCGCGCAGTTCAACTTCAATCTGGTCGAGTGGCCGGTGGGCAAGCGTCTCCTTGCGGTCCTGCGGCCGGATCACGTGCTGCAAGACCAGCCGCGCATTCTGCTCCGCCGCCAGCTCCGCGGCAAACTGAACCACCGCCGGGCTGGACTCATGCAGGCTGACGCCGCACAAAATGGTGCGCGTGGCAAAGTTGCGATACTTGCCATTCACCACTGTCGGCCCAATAATTAGGACCGGCGTTCGGGCGGTGCGCAGCACGGCCTCGGCCACCGAACCCACCAGCAGTTTGCCTACCCGGCCCGGCGAATGCGTGCCCATCACCACGCGGTCGATTGCCCGCTCACTCTCCCGCTCTTGCACGTAGGCGACAATCTCTTCGGCGGGCAGCCCCGGGCGCACCACCGTCTCGCATTCGATGCCCGCCTCGTGTGCGCGCTCGGCCAGCGGCTCCAATAGTTCCAGCTCCATGCGCCTGGCGGCGGCTTCGTCGTACGTGCGCAGGCCCGATCCCTCCTGCGTCGTCACCACGACCGTGTCATAGGCGTGAAAGAGAACGAGTTTTGCGCCGAACTCGGTGGCCTGCGCAAGGGCAAAGCTAAATGCTTTCTCATTGACGGGAATCTCAGAGGCAAAAAGAATCGTGGAAGGCTTGCTCCAACCAGACTTGAGCGCGATCGACATGGGAATCTCCTCGTGGTCCGATGAATCGTGCCCGGACCTGCCATCGGCGCAAACTCCCCGATGACGCATAACAGCGTGAGATCAACTACATCCGGGACACTTTCAAACTCTAGCGTCCGGCGTGCCGAAAACTAACCCTCAGAAAACAAAGGTGAAAAATATTGAGAATTCAGTTCACAAAAAGGGAACGATCCGTACTTCTTCGGGAATTTTCCCTCAAAGATGAAACCTGAACCGACAAACCTATTCATTCGGGTGATCCATATCACAGCCCGTGCGGCATCAACGCTGCTCTCCTGGAATCGGATCGTAGCGCTCCAAATCCGGCTTCGTTCTTACGGCGCTCTCTCGCTGGCTTTCATGATGATTCCTTCACGCAAAGCAAATCATCTTATCGGCAGTGGGTTGAATTCCTATAATGACGAAAGTCAGTCTCATTTCCGGCGGCGTCCGTTCCCCTGCTCGCCTGCCCCGATCCTGCTGGAGACCGTATGCAACCGATGTACAGCATCCCCGCCCGTGGCGCGTTGAACTTTGATGAAACCCCCTTCCTCGCCATCTGGGAGATCACTCAATCCTGCGACCTGGCCTGCAAACACTGCCGCGCAGCCGCGCAGCCAATCCCGCACCCTGATGAGCTGACCAACGCCGAGGGCAAGGCGCTGATCGACCAGATCGCGGCCATGGGCGTGCCGATTTTTGTCTTCACCGGTGGCGATCCGATGAAGCGCGCCGACGTCTTTGAGCTGATCCGCTACGCCGCCGACAAAGGCGTGCGGGTGGCGCTCACCCCCTCGGCCACCCCGCTGCTCACTCGCGAGGCGATCTTTAAGTTCAAGGAAGCGGGTCTCGTGCGCCTGGGCATCTCGCTGGACGGCTCGACTCCGGAGATCAACGACACCTTTCGCGGCCTGCCCGGCGCATACGCGCGCACCATCCAGGCCATCGAGTGGGCCAACGAAGCAGGCATTCCCATCCAAGTCCACTCCACCATCAGCCGTCACAACGTCAACGATCTGGACTCGCTCTGCACCCTCTTCGAGCGGCTGGCCATCGTGATGTGGAATGTCTTCTTCCTGGTTCCCGTTGGCCGTGGGCAACTCGGCGACCTGCTCAGCGGCGAAGAGTTCGAGAAGGTCTTTGGAAAGATTTATGAGCTATCCCATCGCGTGAACTTCCAGATCAAGACTACCGAGGCGATGCACTATCGCCGCTACTTATTGCAGCACAATCTGGAAGAGCGCAAAATTGGCCACGGCCATCCCGGAAGCGCCCCCGCTTATGAACCCGGCGCGCCCACTGCCAGCGCCCAAACCCGCACCGCGAGTTGGGCCACACGCCGCGTCAACGACGGCAAGGGCTTTCTGTTTGTCTCTCATGTCGGCAATGTCTATCCCAGCGGCTTTCTGCCCATTGACGCGGGCAACATCCGCCAGACGCCGCTTGCCGAAATCTACCGCAACGCGCCCATCTTCAAATCCCTGCGCGACACCAGCAAGCTGGAGGGCAAGTGCGGCGTCTGCGAATACAAAGAGATCTGCGGCGGCTCCCGCGCCCGCGCCTACGCCCTCACCGGAGACCCTTTGGCCCCCGAACCCTGCTGCATCTACCAGCCCAAGCACTGGGATGCGCAGTTGGAGAGCGAAGCTGTGGCGATTGCTGCTTCGCTGAGCGAGTAGGAAAGACTGGGAGTAGGGAATGTCCGCGCGTACCTGACTGTTGGACTATTCTCTTGTTCATCGTAAAATAGACCAGACCAATTTACGGTAGTATGTAAATTGGTCTGGTCTATTTTGTTGTATATCGTAAAATAGTACAAACTATTTTACGATTCATGCTAAGATGGTTCGATGGAGCCGACACGCGTTTATCAGGCTATCTTGCGTGAGCACTACGAGATGAATCGCCAGATGGCCTTCGTCTCTGGTCCCCGCCAGGTGGGCAAAACCTGGGTCTGTCGTTCTCTCGGCGAGGCCTACTTCAACTGGGACAACAGCGATGACCGCCGGAAGCTGCTGCGTGGCCCGGCGGCACTGGCGGAGACGCTCGGCCTGGACAGGCTGCGCAGCCAGCCACCAATTGTCGTGCTGGACGAGCTGCACAAATTCGCCCGCTGGAAGACGTTGCTGAAGGGCTTCTTTGACACGTACGGCGACCGGGCGCGCCTGCTGGTTACGGGCAGCTCTCGCCTGGACATCTTCCGCCGGGGTGGCGACAGCCTGATGGGCCGCTACTTGCTCTATCGGATGCACCCCTGGAGCGTGGGCGAGTGCCTGCGCACGGAACTGCCCGTTGCCGAGATTCATCCTCCCGCTGAATTGCCCGCCGCCGATTGGGAGGCGCTCTGGGAGCATGGCGGCTTTCCTGAGCCGTTCTTGCGCCGCCAAGCCCGCTTTTCCCGGCGCTGGAGATCGCTCCGCAAGGCCCAACTCACCCGCGAAGACCTGCGCGAGGTGGCCGCCGTTCGCGATCTTGGAACCATCGAGACGCTCACTGAGCTGCTGGCAGAGCGCACTGCGCAGCAGCTCATCTATTCGAATTTAGCCAGTCAGATTCAGGTCAGCGTCGACACCGTCAAACGCTGGATCGATCTGCTCTCCCGGATGCACTACGGATTCATGGTGCGCCCTTGGTTCGCCAATGTCTCCAAGGCGCTGCGCAAGGAGCCTAAATGGTTCCTGCGCGACTGGAGCGGCATCGACGAGGACGGTGCGCGCGCCGAGACCTTTGTCGCCTGCCACCTGCTCAAGGCGGTCGAGATGTGGACCGACCTGGGCTTTGGCGATTTCGAGTTGCGTTATTTGCGTGACAAAATGAAGCGCGAGGTGGATTTTCTCGTGGTCAAGGACCGCCAGCCGTGGTTTCTGGTCGAGGTCAAGCTCAGCGAAACCGCTCTATCGCCCTCCTTGGGTCACTTTCAGGCGCAGATCGGCGCGCCGCACGCCTTCCAGGCAGTCATCCAACTGCCCTACGAAGCCGCCGACTGCTTCCGCACCAGCCGTCCCACGGTTGTGCCAGCCAAAACATTGCTCAGCCAACTGCCGTGAGGCACTCTCAAGCCAGCCGCAGCAAAATACGAACGACCCTACTCGATGGCGAAGACCGCGTAGACGGTGGCTTCCTCGCGGATGGTCTGGGGGCGGATTTCAAGGGATGGTGGCGGAGGTGGCGGAGGCGGCATCATCTCCGGCGAAACTAGCCTGTTCTCGAACGTCTCCTGTGGTTGGGGTATGAAATTGTGGGTTGCATCCGGTGTTTGATTGCTGGCATAGATTAGCGCACTCAATTTTACGTTCAACCCCTCGGCCATTTTGGCGGCAACTTCGCGCGCCTTCACCAACGCATTCCCCGCTGCTTTGGCCTGCAATGCCTTTCGATCAGAAAGACGCCATTCAATAGCGCCACTTTTATTTGCGCCCGCTGCAATTGCAATGCGGATTACCTCTGCTGCTGATTGCGGAGAGACGCTAACTTCCCAGGATTGAGTCAATACGAATTGCCGCTTCGCTCTCTGTTCAGATGTATCTTTATCGGAAAATTCTGTATTACGTTCCACGCCTTGTGCGGCACTTTCGATTGCCTTGTCTTCGACACCAGCCTTATGCAGGGCCTCTAAAATCGCATGAGAGACTTTACCGCCTTCTGAGGAGACCGTCTGTGAGTCAGACCCAAATATCTCGAATCCAATCGCGATAGCGGCAATATCGGCTGTCGCCGTAGCCTCGTCCTTGGTGCTGATCGCGATGGTCTTGTTCTCGCGGTTGATCTGAATCGTCTGCGCAGTGGCCAAACCAGCCGCCGCAATTCCTATCGACAAACAAACCATGATCTACTTAAAACGCAACATGATGCCTCCAGAACACGCAGCGGAAGGATAACACAGACATCCAGCAAGCCGAGTTATTGTTGTGTGTGGTACCCAGCTTTTCTGGTTGGTCAGACCTGTGGCACCCGCCTCCGGCAAGAGAGATTTCGTATTTATAGAGGTAAATATGTCATTTGTGCTTCCGGTTGGCTGAATCATATTGACACACAGGGGAGGACTGGGAAAAAATGGCGTTGCGAACCAATTTGTGCCGTTTGAGGCGGTCTGTGGAGGGAATGTGAAAAAAGCAGGGAAGTTGTTTGCTTTGGGGATGATGGGAATTGTGGGCGCGGGGCTGCTGCTGCTGGGCTGCAAATCGGCGCCGGAGCTGTCGAAGGTCGATGCGCAGGCTTTGATTCAGGCCAAGTATGACCAGGCGACGCCGACGGGCGCGGTCATTCTGGTGGACGAACCGGGGCTGGCGCGGGGCGTTTCGGCCAAATACTGGGAGCGGACGAAGCTCTACAACCGGTTCTGGGGCGACTTTACGCTGACGCCCGAGGGCAAGAAGGTCGTGACGCTGCAAAAGGGCGGCGACGTGATTCATTGGCAGCCGCAGAACGAGGGTGACAAGAGCTATACGTTTGCGGTGGTGACGGTGGCGACCAACCATAAAAAGGCCCATGTCACAGGCGATCCGCAGGACGACGTGAACTCGACCAAGACTGTTTCGTATACGGAAAATGTCAACCTGGAAGGCCTGCCGAACGATTTGAAGACCTTGGCCGGCGGTGCGGGGAATCGCTTGAGCAGCACGCACGTGGCGACCTTTGCGCTGGACGGCGGCGCGTGGAAGCTGCAAGGCACCAACTAAATCTGGAAAAATGATCGGGGCGCGGCGGAAAGTGTTGACCTCGCCCCGATTTCTTGTTATTGTAAAAAGGTTGCGCAAGAACGCTCTATCCGTGTCTTCTAGCGGAGGTGGGTGGATGGGCGATCCGGTCGGATGGTTTTGGCGCGGGATTCCCCAAGGCTAGGCCTGATGGGCTGGCCGCAGAGTTCCCGAAGTTGCTCTCTCTTGCGATGGGCAGGGACACAAAGCATCGGCGTCCGCGCGTTCTCCACCTTGGAGGGCTATGCGGGCCGGAACTGGCGAAACGGAGTTGGCTTTTCCTGGAATGAATGGAAAACGCTCAACCACCGTCCCGGTTTTCGTCTGAGATTGGTACGAAGGCAGACGCGAAGCAGCAAATTGGGCTTCCGTGCGCGTGCGCGACAGATTTTGTCGTGCGCCCACAGAGGAAGCACCGATGAGTCTGTTGCGCGGCTGTGGATGTTGAGGGTAGTGGCAGGTTTTTTGACCGGGTAAGGAGTTGCAGTTTGCCTACATTCAATCAGTTGGTTCGCAAGGGGCGTACGGCCCCGCGGTACAAGACGGCGTCACCGGCCTTGCAGGCCTCGCCGCAGCGGCGCGGTGTTTGCACGCGCGTTTACACGCAGACCCCCAAGAAGCCGAACTCGGCGCTGCGCAAGGTTGCTCGCGTCCGGTTGACGAACGGGATTGAGGTCACCACCTATATTCCCGGCATCGGCCATAACCTGCAGGAGCACTCGATTGTGCTGATCCGCGGTGGTCGTGTGAAGGATCTGCCCGGTGTCCGCTACCACGTGGTGCGCGGCACTCTGGATTCGGTGGGCGTGGCCAACCGCAAGCAGAGCCGGTCAAAGTACGGAGCCAAGCGCGCCAAGGGCGGAGCAGCGGCACCGGCGAAGAAGAAGTAGTCAACGGTTCCGGGGCGGAATTTTGAACCCGGACTAGGGTAGCGAGTGGCGCTTGAAGCGCGAGGATTTTGAGGGATTATGCCAAGAAAAGGGCACATTGCGAAGCGGGTAGTGGCGGCGGATCCGGTTTATGGTTCTGAGTTGGTCACCAAGTTTGTGAACTCGATGATGTGGGGCGGCAAGAAGTCGACGGCCCAGAACATCTTTTATGCGGCGATGAAGAGCCTGGAAGAGAAGGGCGGCGGCGACGACGCTCTGAAGCTCTTCAAGAAGGCGGTCGAGAACTGCAAGCCGCTGCTCGAGGTCAAGACTCGCCGTGTGGGCGGTGCCAACTATCAGGTGCCGATCGAAGTCAATCCCGACCGGCGCACCTCGCTGGCTATTCGCTGGCTGATTACCTATGGCCGCAATCGCGGTGAAAAGGGTATGACGGAAAAACTCGGTAACGAGTTGCTGGATGCGGCTAACGGGCGCGGCGCGGCGATGAAGAAGAAGGAAGACGTTCATCGCATGGCCGAGGCCAACAAGGCCTTTGCGCACTACCGCTGGTAGTTGGGTTTGATTCTGAAGAGTTTTGGTTTCCCGTGTCTCAAAAATCGAGACTTGGGGCACCCAGAGTTTAGTAAGTAGAAAAGCTAGATAACAGCGGACCGGGTGTCCGCAAAGGAAGAAACTGCCGTGGCTCGCACTATACCTCTGAATCGTTGCCGGAATATCGGAATCATGGCGCACATCGACGCCGGAAAGACGACAGCGACAGAGCGTGTCCTTTTTTATACGGGCATCACGCACCGCATTGGCGAAGTGCATGAAGGCACGGCGACCATGGATTACATGGAGCAGGAGCAGGAGCGCGGCATTACGATTACCTCCGCCGCCACTACCTGCATGTGGAAAGACTACCGCATCAACATTATTGATACTCCCGGCCACGTAGATTTTACCGCCGAGGTCGAACGCAGCTTGCGCGTGTTGGATAGCGCGGTAGCGCTGTTCGATTCGGTGAGCGGTGTACAGCCGCAGTCCGAGACGGTATGGCGGCAGGGCGACAAGTACAAGGTGCCGCGCATCTGCTTTGTCAATAAGATGGACAAGAACGGCGCGGATTTCGATTACGTTCTGGAGACCATCCGCAAGCGCCTGGGCGCGCGGGTACTGGCGTTGCAGATCCCGATCGGCGCTGAAGCGAACTTCAAGGGCGTGATCGATCTGGTCGAGATGAAGGCCATTGTCTGGCACGACGAGGAGATGGGCGCGGCGTACGAGGTAGAAGGGATTCCCGCTAATCTGCTGAAGAAGGCCGAAGCCTTCCGCACGCAGTTGGTGGAGGTGATCTCCGAGACCGACGATGTTTTAATGGAGAAGTACTTGGAAGGCGAGGCGCTGACCAAGGAAGAGCT
>Ga0302140_10000245_pt1 | contig 66408 bp, 52 predicted proteins | sample I_Bog_E1_1_FD_202095 | JGI IMG/M metagenome (GOLD analysis project Ga0302140, IMG submission 202095) | Peat permafrost microbial communities from Stordalen Mire near Abisko, Sweden - I_Bog_E1_1 | ecosystem: Environmental > Terrestrial > Soil > Wetlands > Peat | place: Sweden: Abisko, Stordalen... | reverse complement strand
CGAGCACCGGAGCCGGCACATGGCCGCGGGGAGCAGGAGACAGAGCCGATGGATGCAGCCACACCAAGCACGAAGCAGCGCTGGCTAAGTCTTCGCGGCCTGGATGCAGCCAAGGCCGGACTCACGCTCTACATCCTCGGCATGATGACCTCCGGTATCTATTACGCCCGCTTCCACATCCTCGCGCTCGATTTCACGCGCATTCAATCCATCGTTGTGGGCGTCTATTTGATCGGCCTTTACCTTGCAGCCCCCGCAGCGGTTGTGTGGTGCGTCCGAGGCATCAGCAAACTCAAGTCTGTCCGTTTCGTCGTATGCATCGGACTGCTGGGCGGGTTGGACGTTGCTCTTGCGACGCTTCTCAAATGCACCGGGAAGACCCTATTTTTGTTGTCGGCCGTAACTCTTTCTTTGCAACTAATCCTATTCGTGGATTGGAAGACCCTTTGGACTTTGCTTCGGACTCGAAGACTCGTGATCGTCCTGCTGCATCAGCCAACGCGGGAGAGACTTGTTGCGTTTGGCATTCTGGTTTGCCTGCACTTCTCATTCTTCTGGTTTCCGCGTATTCCGGGCAATTTCGCTGGTGGAATGCCAGTCCAAGTTCAAGTGTTCACGTCAACCCCCGGCCTGCCTGACAGCCGTTTTGCCGCGACCAAAAACAAGCCGCAGATCAACAGCCAGATGGATTCGTATGCCCTTTGGCTGCTCTACCAGACAGATACGGATGTTTACCTCCTGGATAGCTTGCCGACCGGCAGCACGCTCATCGATGACGATGTAATGCGAATAACGCAAGACCAGGTTATCCGCATGGATTACAACACCGCGCCATAGTTTTCATAATCCTTTGGAGGGAGCCTTATGCGTTTTCCTGTGACACTGGCAATCTCGATCCTGACTTCCCTCGGAACACTCGGCTTGCAATCCGATTGCTCCCCCGGTTCGACCGTGGTGCTGGTAACCGATTGCAGCGGAGCGGCGGTGGCCGGGGCGCGCATCGACGTAAAGGCCTGCTGCGCCGGAAACCAGCAAGTGCAGAGAAGCGCCGTATCCGCCTCCAACGGAGAAGCTACCTTCGACGTCAATGCCAGGGAAATCTGCGACGGAAAAATCACTTTCGCGGGATTCTCCACAACCGTATTCGGCACCGGCTCCTGCACCACACCCGACAAGAACGGCAAAAGCAAATGCACGGTGCAGGTTTGCAAAAAATAGGCACAAGCCAAACGAGAAATGCTAATCTATCCAGGATGAGAGGCTCGGCAATGATCGAGAACAGGGAACAGCGCGGAATGGTTCTGATTGCGGCAATCGCAATCGGCTTTGCGCTCCTATTCATTCTGGTTGCGATGCTTGTTCTGCCAGGCCACTCCGGCAATTCTACGGACCTGGTCGCGATTCTGCCGCTTCTATTGGTAGGAATCATCTCCCCGCTCAGCCTGTTCTCGCCGCTGGCCTTTGAATACGCTGGCCGCGTGCCTCAATCGCCCCTATTGGCCGCATCCTTTCAGCGGCCTCCACCCTCCCGTCGCGGTTAATTCTTCAAAGATTTATAGGATTCTGGCGTTGTCAGGCACTTTTGCCTGCTTCGGCGTCGTGGTCCTTCATTGGCGAAGCTCCGCTTGCGATCCCCGAAGGGTGAATATGAATCCCGCTACCTTCTGCGCATTGTTCATCTTTGCGCTGTGCATTCCATTCCTCCTCATCGCGCTGATTCTCGTCCATTACGTTTTGCTTCGAGTTCTTTGGCGCCATCGCAAACGCTCCGGAAAGGGACGTCTCGGTTTCTATCCCTCCGCTCTTGCGCTGAGCCTCGCGTTTCAATTCATCCAGGTCTATCACCGGCCGAGCATGGCCCATGTTCTTGAATCGAGACAGGACGAGGCCGAAGACGCCGACGAGGATGACAACGGCGATCCGGAATCGACCGCAGCCCGGCTAAAGCACTTCCACCGCCAACTCAGGCGAATTCGCCGCGGCGACCCCGTCGAAAGGCTGGTGTTGAGGGTTTGAGGGATGGGCAATCTTGCACTCGCAGAGTTCGCCCCTGTTACGGCGGCTTAACCCTCACCATTTACACTGGTAAACGGAGATTCATGTGTTTTTCGATAAGATCCTAACGAAGATTTTTGGCACGGCAAATGAACGGCTGATCAAGAAGTTATGGCCCGTGGTAGCGCAGATCAATTCCCTTGAAGAGGGCATCAAGCTCCTCTCCGACGAGCAACTGCGCGCCAAAACGGCTGAATTCAGGGCTCGGATCGCCGAGCAAGTCAAAGGAATTACGGATGCGGACGAGCTGAAAACAGCAGAACGCGCCGCTCTGGACGCGATTCTTCCCGAGGCCTTTGCCGTAGTTCGCGAGGCCGGCTGGCGCGCCGTGCGCATGCGTCACTTCGACGTTCAGTTAATTGGCGGAATGGTGCTGCACCAGGGCAAAATCGCCGAAATGCGTACCGGTGAAGGAAAAACGCTGGTTGCTACCCTCGCCTGCTATCTCAACGCTCTCGCCGGCCACGGCGTCCACGTTGTCACGGTCAACGACTACCTGGCCAAGCGCGACGCCGAGTGGATGGGCAAGATCTACGAGTTCCTTGGCCTCACGGTGGGCGTCATCGTCCACGATCTCGACGACAGCGAGCGCCGCGCCGCCTACGCCGCCGACATCACCTACGGCACCAATAACGAGTTCGGCTTCGACTATCTGCGCGACAACATGAAGTTCGAAATCAAGGACTGCGTGCAGCGCGGTCATTACCACGCCATCGTCGACGAAGTGGACTCGATCCTCATTGACGAAGCCCGTACACCGCTCATCATCTCCGGACCTACTGACCAGACCACCGACAAGTACGCGCGCGCCCGCAAGATCGTACCCGAACTCGAAAAGGGTGAGGAGATCGAAGAAGGCGAAAACAAATACCTCACCGGCGACTACATCGTCGACGAGAAGCAGCGCACGATCGGAGTAACCGACCAAGGTTGGGAGACGATCGAAAAGCTGCTCGGCATCGGCAACATTGCGGACGCGGAAAACTGGGAACTAAAGCACTACGTCGAAACCGCCATCAAAGCCGACGCCCTCTACCATCGCGACGTCGAGTACGTGGTCAAGGATGGCGAAGTCATCATCGTTGATACCTTCACAGGCCGCCTGATGCCGGGTCGCCGCTGGTCCGATGGCCTTCACCAGTCCATCGAAGCCAAGGAAGGCGTCAACATCCGCAAGGAAGACCAAACGCTCGCTACCATCACCTTCCAGAACTACTTCCGACTCTATAAAAAGTTGAGCGGCATGACCGGCACTGCTGAAACCGAAGCCGCCGAATTCGAGAAGATCTACAAGCTTGAAATCGTCGTCATTCCCACCAACAAGCCAATGCGCCGTCTGGAAAACCCTGACGTTGTGTATCGCACCGAGAAAGAAAAGTACAAAGCGGTAGCCGACGATATTGCCCTGCTGCACGAGAAGAAGCAGCCCGTGCTGGTTGGCACGACATCCATCGAAAAGTCCGAGCGCCTTTCTGGAATCTTGCAGCGTAAAGGCGTGCGGCACGTGGTGCTGAACGCCAAGTTCCACGAGCGCGAAGCAGAAATTGTTGCCCAGGCCGGCCGGCTTGGCATGGTTACTATCTCCACCAACATGGCCGGGCGCGGAACCGACATTCTGCTCGGCGGCAATCCTGAATTCGAGGCGCGCAAAGATCTGGTGAAGAAGGGCAATGCGCGAGCCATCAGCGCCAACGAGGGAGCTATCAATCCCATGGCGCCTGCAGGTTTCCTGCGCTTCTACTATCAGGGCCAGGAGTTCGAAGTCAGTGAGCCGGATTGGGCCGAAGCCATCAAAGGACACGCAGAAACCGCGAGGCTCGATCATGCGCAGGTGATCGAGGCCGGCGGACTGTTTATTCTAGGCACTGAACGCCACGAATCGCGCCGCATCGATAATCAGCTCCGAGGCCGCGCCGGACGTCAAGGCGATCCCGGTGAGTCGCGTTTCTATCTCTCTCTTGAAGACGATCTAATGCGCATCTTCGCCAAGCAGTGGATCTCGACGCTGCTGGAAAAGCTGGGCATGGAAGAAGGCGTGCCGATCGAGTCGAAGATGATTTCGAATCGCATTGAAGGCGCGCAAAAAGCCGTTGAAGGGCAGAACTTCGAGTCCCGCAAACACCTGCTCGAATACGACGATGTGATGAACAAGCAGCGCGAGGCTGTCTACGGCGTTCGCCGCAAGTTGCTTGAAGAAGCCGATCAGAAAGAACTCATCCTTGAAGAGTATGTCGGCGGCATTCTCAGCGATATGCTCGACGAATTCGCGCCAGAGCGGCTGCACCCCGATCAATGGAATTTGAAGGGTCTTCAGGACAAGCTCATTGGCCAGTTTGGATTGAACCTTGAGACAGCGGGAATCAAGCCACTGGAACTCAGTCGGCACGAACTGGGCGAAGCCATCTTCGAAAAGCTGAAAGAAGACTACGAGGCCAAGGAGAAAATTCTAAGCAGCGCGACTATGCGCTATCACGAACGGATGGTCATGTTGAGCGTCATCGACGGGCTTTGGAAAGATCATCTGCTGGCCATGGATCACCTGAAGGAAGGCATCAACCTGCGGGGTTACGCGCAGCGCGATCCGCTGGTCGAGTACAAGCGCGAATCCTTTGACATCTTCGAAGCCATGATGACCAGGTTCCATGAAGATACGGTCCGCTTCCTGTTCCGCATGCAGATTCTTGGTCCCGATGGTCAGCCGGTGAATGCCGCGCCTGAGCCACGTCGCGCGGTCCCGCCAGCTCCGCCCGTAGCAAGCGCCGACAAGCCGCCAACTCTGGAAATCCCGCCGCAGCGGGAAATCTCGATCCCCACGCGCCAGGCCTCAACCACCATCGACGCTTTGGAAAAGGAGTTCCAGCGCAAGAAGCAGCGCGAGCTTGAAGCCGCGCAGTTTGCAGGCGCCGGCGATGCCAGCCAGCCCTCGCAGCGGCGCACCGGCGAAAAAGTGGGCCGCAACGACCCATGCCCATGCGGCAGCGGCAAGAAGTACAAAAAATGCCATGGGGTTGAAAAGTAGGTTTTCAGGCAGCCCGCGACAAACGCTCCGTGCCCCGTCGGGGTACCCTTTGGGTCGGCCTTTTTCCTGGCGCCAGGGCGGGAAAGCACAAACCCCCAATCGGGATATTGTTCATCGGGCGCAAAGTGCCATCAATACTTCGCGTGCCCCGGATCCAACGTGGCCGGAGCATCTTCCTCAGAGTCTTCCGACCCCTTCCCGTTGCTAGGCTTCGACAGCGCGCGCTTCGCCCATCCAAACAATCCGGACTTCGCACCCTTGTCCGCCTCTTCCGGGAGCCCGCAAGCCTTGCGCGCCATGCGCCGAATCGCTCTTGAAATAGGCGAATCCTCCATAGCCAGCGGCGTAGCCGCGTTCTGCGTTCGCCGTGCAGAGGCATAGTCGTCTGGAACCTTCCAGTCAATGTTCCTGGTCAGCGCCTTCTCAATCTGCTTGTCGTCAAACAGTAGCGCCGAAGGCGTATACCTGTTAATCACGACCTGCAGCTTGGGGCCGCGAGAGGCGAAGTATTGTCCGATCATCCGGTTTGAATTGCGCAGTTCGGTTACACCAACCTGCGTGACCATATATAGGCTCGCGGAATCGTCAAAGAAGCGAGCATCCTTCAACTCAATCCGCGTTCCGGCGTCGATCACGATGAAATCGAAGGCCTGCCGCGCTACAGCCAGCAGCCTGTCAATTGCCTCGATTGGGGCCTGGGTCGGAGGGAACTCCGCAGGTGCAGCAAGCACCGATAGTCCCGATGTATGCCTGGCTAGTAGCGTAGAAAGAAAGCTCGCATCCAAGCGATTTGTATTCTCGATCGCGTTGAAGGTGGAGTACTCGGTCATCATTCCCAGGTTCAGTGCCGCATCTCCCAATGGCAGGCCAAGATCGATCAGCAGTGTGCTTTGACTCGACTCCTGCGCCAGCGCAACGGCAAAATTGGCCGCAATCGTCGTGACGCCGCAGCCTCCCTTTGCACCCAGGAACATGAACAGCTTTCGGGAAGTTCTGCGGGCGGGCAAGGTTGACGACCCGCGAATCGAGATGCGAGCCAGGGCGTCGGCCAGGGTGGTGGGATTCAGCGGGAGGGTCAGGAATTCGCGTGCTCCGGCCCGCATGCAGCGAACCGCCAATTCAAGATTGGCCTTGGCCGAACAAACAATTACAGTTACTGCGCCATAGGCGTATATGGCCTCCACGATTTGGAGGGCATATTCCGGATCGCCGTCCAGATCGACAATCACCACGTCGCAATTCTGCTCCAGCATGCGGGGCAGATCGTCCAGATCGGCAGGATAGGACGTGTACTCGCGAATCAGCCCGATCGGGCAGCCGGACAGAGCTTCAGACACAGCCCTGCGGCGCTGATAGTCCGGCCCGATCAGCAGAACTGACAACAATCCCGGTCCTGAAGAGTCGGGGGTCTTTGGAGCCTGTGCCATTCGATACCCTGCTTAAGTCTAATCGCTGAGTCGTAAATCAGGCGAATCGCAGGAGTTGATAGTACCAAAAATGCAACAAGGTTCAAGGGTTTCTGTTCCGGTTTTACAAATGTTCAATGAATCCAGACATTGCAGTGGCCCACGTGGAAGCCTGTCTCTTCACTTATTGCCCCAAGGCGAAATTTACATCCACATCAACGGTCGAGGGAGCCGGCGCGGCCACAAACCTCCATTTGCTCACCGCGTCCTCGGCGGCTGTCGATAACGCATGGCTGCCGCTCAAAGTCTTCACGCCCGTAACTTTGCCCTCAGCGTCCACGCTTGCCTCCACCTTTACCACCCCGGTGATTTTCATGCGCTTGGCAAGTTCCGGATATACGGGCGAAACTCGCGACTTCACGGCACGCTCTTCGGCCGCTCCGGCGGTCACGGAAATTGTCAAAACCATTGCCAACACCGCGGGATAAAGCCATCGCATCTCTTTGCTACGGCACCTGCAGTAAGTGATTGGTAGCAGAACTCTATTCATGGACCCTCCTCGAAGATGAATTGCTCTCTGCGGTTATCGGCGCAGGCGAGTCGGGCATGAGCGTATCTGCGTATTTCTGATTACCAAAGAATTCAGAGCAGTTTTGAAGACTATCCAGGGAAAATCGCCTAAAAAGCACCCTACTCTTGCACACCGCTCTCAGAAACCGCCGCAAAAGTAAGGTCCTGTGCAGACGACCCGCGCTGTTCTTTCCATTGGTCGAACAGCCGTCCATAGCTGAGCGTTATGTAATCCGCCTGCGCCACGTCCAGTGCTTTAGCCGTTCGATCGATCCACTCCGCGGGTCCTTCCAACTCGGCAAAGTCTCCAATCGGCGTCTCATCGACCACGCAATGGCCTTCCCCGTCTTCCCACTCTGTGCGCCACTTTTCATAGTGGAAGGCGGCGACCAGGCCAATCGATAGAAAAACTGCAGCCAACGCCTCGCCATCCGAGACCAAAGTCTCCGTCTCGACACGGTGCTTATGGGTGTCTTCGCCGGGGCCAACGTCAGGCAGCCGTTTGTGGGTCAGCAGGCAACGGCCCGCATAGTTGCGGATGCGCACAATCTCGGTACGAGCTCGCATCTGCCGGTCCGGAGTGTCATACAGGACATTGCTTTCGAAACTGCGCGGCGTTTCCAGTCGGAATCCCGCTTCCTCCAGCCGGAGTGTCATCCCGGCCACGTCATCGATGCGGAATTTGACTTCAGTCTCGACAGGCATGTTAAGCAGTGAGTATACGGCAGATGGCACAGCCCGAGCGCAAAAGGCGACAATAGAAGACGTGAAGACCCAACGGCTGGTAGTAGATCCCAGCAATCTGGAGACGGACGAATCGGAGAAGGCGCTCGATCGGGCGGCGCAGATTCTCCGCGCTGGCGGATTGGTGGGCCTGCCCACAGAGACCGTCTACGGCCTGGGCGCCAATGCCCTTGACCGGGCCGCGGTAGAGAAAATCTTCATTGCCAAACAGCGGCCCGCGTGGGACCCGATCATTGTACACATCGCCGGCCCGAACTTGGGCAAAGCCATGCTCGATCCATTAGTAACCGACATCCCCGAAGCTGCGCGAAAGCTCATGGCCGCATTTTGGCCCGGCCCACTGACTTTGCTGCTTCGACGTAGCAGGGCCGTGCCCGATGCCGTAACCGCCGGCCGGCCACTGGTAGGCATTCGCATGCCGGCACATCTTGTAGCGCTTGAATTAATCCGGCGCGCCGGAGTCCCCGTAGCCGCCCCCAGCGCCAACACATTTGGCCACACCAGTCCCACGACCGCCGACCACGTGCTCGACGATCTGGATGGCCGCATCGATGCCGTTCTCGACGCTGGACCAACCAATCACGGCATCGAGTCCACCGTGCTCGATCCCTGCCAAACACCCATGGTCATCTACCGCCCCGGTGCGATTACGACGCAACAGATTAGCGACGTGGCCGGAGCTATCGAGCTTTTTTCAAGCGCCCAGCCGCTTGTCGAAACGCCGCAATCAGCCTTGCCATCACCGGGTGTAGGCTTGCGCCACTATGCGCCGAACGCAAGATTGGTGTTGATTGAGGCGCCTACACCCGAAGCCATTGAGAGCCAAATCGCCGAGGCGGCTCGTCGCTTTCCGGGAGAGCGCATCGGCGTGATGCTTCCCGTCGAGGTGCCATGCGCGATTGCAGGCGCGATTCTGTTTCCGTGGGGCCGATGGTCGGTCCCGGAAGAGCTAGCCCATGGTCTCTACGACGGCCTTCGCGCACTCGATGCCAAGGGCTGCGCGATAATTTTGTGTCCCATACCACGTGGACCCGGTATCTGCGTAGCCATCCGCGACCGCCTCAACAAAGCTGCAAGCCGCTGACCTGCTGACTAGCCGACTCCCGCTACTGCCCCTGTTCTCCGAGCTTGTACATGTACTTGATCGCCGCTTTATACACCAGCGTCTTGTTGCGTCCGCGAATCTTGATGCAGTTCCGGTCATACCATTCGATGTTGCCTTCCACCAGTTCTCCGTCTTCCAGCACAATTACCATCGAGGTCTGCGACTGAATCTGCTTCTGCAGGTAAAACAGCTCTGCCTGGCGGTACATCCCCTCATCCGCTGCAAATTGAGCTGGAAAGCGGAAGGGGATCGGAGTTGGAGTTCCTTTCCGCGAGCGGAGTTGCGGTGCACGAGACTTTGAGATTTGGTCGTTCTGCGGGCCGGTTTCCTGACCACTAACATTCCGAATCGGGGGCAAAATGGCATGAATACTCATGAGAATCAACCCTCCATGGGCAAAATGAAATCAATGCGACCGCCGGCTAGCTCAATTTCGAAACAGGGCGAAACCTTTGCCTTGGCTCGTGACTCAACGCCCGCGGACTTTAGCACCTCGAAGAAAACAAACCCCCATCCCGACATAGGGAAAAAATTGGATCCGACTCAGATGGTTTGGGGTTGACCATCGAAGCCGGCTGACGTGCACTGTGAGATTACTTGTAATTGTAGAGATGCCCGACGTTAATTGGAGGTTGCTCATTAATTTTTTTGCGATTTTGCCGCTGTAGTCCACAATTGCATGACTAACTCCGCTCCATGCCAACCGCCATCGCATCCAGCGAGAGCGAGCGCAGCAAGTTGCGCCTCATGCCCGACTCCACCTGTACCAGTGCGCGCGCCGCTCCGTCGATCCAGTCCACGGTAAGCCCCTGCGCCATCCGTTCAAGTTCCGCGGCCAGGTCAAGATTGCGCACCAGCCGCGGCGTTCCAGCCACCACCAGCAGCAGATCCTCGATCAGGCTACCCATAGCGCGCAGGAGGTTGATGGTCTTTTCCTGTCCGTCGGCGCCGGCGCGGTAGCTCTCGGTTGCGTGGAAAAGCTGCGTATAGTTGGGCTCTCCCAATGCCGTCCGCAGCATCACCAGCGCATCCTGCCGGCTTGCCAGATAGACACTTAAATCGATCGTCAGCGCTCGCCCCACAGCGCCCTCGGCCAGCCTTGCCGCCAGCGCACGGTCCGCCGATTTCAACAGTGGCCGCCGGGTCGCCAGCAGCGATTCCAGTTCCGAGGGCGGCAGCGCGCCAAGCCGATGAACGACGGCGCGCGAACGAATCGTCGGCAACAGTTCCTGTGGATTCTCCGTCAGCAAAATCAGTGAAGTATGTTCCGGCGGTTCCTCAAGCACTTTCAGCAAGCTGTTGGCCGCTTCGCGCATGAATGCCGACGAAGTGAAAATCGTAAATGTGCGTTTCGACTCAACTGGCGGCCGGTAATACGCCACGTGAATCACCTGCCGCACCTGCCCGATCTTGATCTGCAACTGGGGCGGATCGGGCGGCACAATCAGCACATCCGGATGCGTCTGAATCAGGATACGCGTCTCGCGTTTGTCCGTCTCGCGCAGGGCTTCCCGCGCCTCTACAGCCTCGGCCACGCGCTCTTCCAGGTTTGCCGCGTCCGCAATCCGCGTGCAGTTAGAGCAGACGCCGCAAAAATCCGGCAGCCCGTCCGACTCCGTTGGATGCAGGCAGTTGACGGCTTTCGCCAGCATCAGCGCCAGCGTGTACTTGCCCGCTCCCCGAGGCCCCGCCAGAATCAGCGAATGCGGAAACCGCTCCGCCCGAATGCTCTCGCGGAGATGCGTAACCGTCTGCGTATTCCCAAGAAAATCCTGAAAGCCCACCGTTCGAGTTTAGAGCATTGGAAGGCCTACCCGATTATCGATCTGCTGAGGGTCTTGGCCGCATGCGCCAAAATTGAGAATCTATGACAAAACCGGGTTTGGTAGTCTTCGGACTATGAAGCAACCGGTCCTGATCGTGATCGACATGCTGAACGACTTTCTCGAAAGCTGGGAACAAGCGGAACGGCGACGGCTGACCTATTCGATCAACGAACTCGTGCAGTTGATGCGCAGCGCTTCGAAGCCAGTAATCTGGGTTCGGCAGGAGTTTGAAGCGGACTTGCGCGATGCATTTTTGGAGATGAGAGCCAAGGACATTCGGGTCACAATCAAGGGGACCGAAGGTTGCCGGATTGTACCGGAATTGGCGGTTGCGGAGCAGGACCCAGTGATCGTGAAGAAGCGATACAGCGCGTTTTACGGAACGGAATTGGAGAAACTACTCGCGCACCTGAGTCCGGATACACTCATCCTGGCTGGAATCAACACGCATGCCTGCGTTCGCACCACTGCAATTGACGCCTACCAGCGGGATTGGCCTGTCGTCCTCGCCGCGGACTGCGTGGATTCATACGACAAGGAGCACCAAGCCATTTCTCTCGCCTACATGAGGGACAAGATTGCCGTTGTCATGAGCAACGACGAGATTCGCTTGGCCCTCGGTGAGAGTCGTTGAACCGATTCAGTGAATCAGCGCGGCACGGTGATCGCCCTTATTCCGTTCTTCGGTCGCAGCGTAATTTTCGGCTGCGGCTCGATGTTTTGCCCCGGCACCAGCGCGATTCGCCACCGCTGCGCAATCGTAGCGAGGGCTAGCGTCGCCTCCATCATCGCAAACGACTCGCCGATACACTGCCGCCCACCGCCGCCGAAAGGGAAGTAGGCAAACCGCGGCCGCGCAGCCTTTGCTTCAGCGGTAAAGCGCTCCGGCCAGAACCGCTCCGGGTGCGGAAACCAGCGCGGGTCACGTTGAACTATGTATTGGCTGAAAAACACCATCGTCCCCTTGCGAAGCCGGTAGGGTCCAATCGCAACATCCTCCAGAGCCTCGCGTCCCATGGCCCACGCCGGCGGAAAAAGCCGCATGGACTCAGAAAGCACCATCGCTGTGTACTCAAGACGCGGCAAGTCCTCAAGCGCAGGAAGACGACCCGCCAGCACCGCGTCCAACTCCTCATGCAGCTTTGCCTCAACCACAGGATTCTGCCCCAGCAGCAGCCAGGTCCAAGCCAGCGCGTTAGCTACCGTCTCATAGCCCGCCAGAAACAGAGTAAGCACCTGGTCGCGAAGTTCGTCCGCAGTCAACTTCAAGCCATCGCCTTCCGCTTGGTCATCGCGCGCGGCCAGCAGCATGGACAACAGGTCGCCACGGCCCTCCAAGCCGCCCGCCTCAGCAAGCCTCCCTCGAATCATGCCGTCCACCACTTCATCCAGCCTCGCCTTGGCATGCCTGAACCGCCTCATCCCCGGCAGCGGCGAATTCAGCAGCAACTCCGCCCTCGGCATCGCCACCAGGTAGTTGTAGAGGTCCATGACGATGTTGACCTGTTCGTTGATGACATGAATCTCCGGCGTCACTTCGGTGTCGAACAGCGTCCGCGCCGTAATCTTAAGTGCAAGCCGCATCATCTCCGCCGCAATGTCCATCGGCTGGCCACCCTCCCATTCCGCGCTCAGGCCGGCTGCCAGTTCCACAATCTGTCCCGCGTAGCGCTGAATGCGGTGCCGATGGAAAGCCGGAGCGGCAATGCGACGTCCTCGCTTATGTGCCTCTCCGTCCGAAGTGATCATCCCCTCTCCAAGCAGAATCTTCATGCGCTTCTGTGTGCGGTCTTTGCCGAAAGAAGCAGCCTTGTCGATGAGCACTTCGCGAATGTCGCTTGGATCGTTCAGCAAAACCACGTCGCGGAACAAGATGCGGTAATGTGCCGCCCGCCCGAACCTCCGCAGGTGCTCAAACAACAGAATCGGATTGCCCGGCTTGAAGAATTTGTGGAACAGATAAAAGGGCAGATTCATCCGCAGCCCCGGCGGATAAACATAGCGCCCGCGACGGACTAATGTAGCCACATCGCTCGTGGCCGACGCGTTGATCGGAAGATCCTGTGTGCCCACGCTTCGAGTTTAGAGCATTCCAGTTTGTGTCTGCTCCGAACGCCTTATTTCGGCGAACTGATGAAACTGAATTCATTTTGTCCGCATCCTTTCGCACGATGAAGGAATCTTTCCTTGGGTAAGGTTCAAATCCAAAAGATCTCGAAAAGGAAAGTCAGACATGCCAGATGACACAGCGCTGCGGCAGCATTTGATCAAACTCCTCAACGGCGGAGACGCTCACGCGGACTTCGGTCAGGTAATTGATGACTTTCCAGTCGAACTGCGCGGTGAAACACCCAAAGGTGCAGAGCACTCCCCATGGAAGTTGCTCGAGCATCTTCGTATTGCTCAGTGGGACATTCTCGATTTCTCTCGGAATCCCGAATACAAAGCGATGGAGTGGCCTAAAGACTATTGGCCGGAAACGGCCGCGCCTCCCGATCCCACGGCATGGGATAAGAGCGTCGAGACCTTTCGCGAAGACCTCAAGGCCATGTGCGATTTGGTCGAGGACAAGAAGACGGATCTCTTCGCCAAAATTCCCCACGGAGATGGCCAAACCATCCTCCGCGAGGCGCTCGTGCTGGCCGACCACAATTCCTACCACCTCGGCCAGCTGCTGTTACTTCGGCGCTTGCTGGGAGCGTGGAAATAAGGCCTGCGCTCGTCTCAGGGATGCAGATCGGTCTTCGAAAGCATCAGGAGAAACTGCCGCATGGTGCGCTGATCGATAGCTTCAGCCACCAGCTTGCCGTCGCGATTGAACACAAACGTCCGAGGGATCCCTTCGATGTGGAATTGCTTGTGGACCGTGCCTCCCGTATCGATCAGCACTGGCGGATGATAGCCGTTTGGCGCAATGAACGAGTTCGCTTTGAATGCGTCTTCATCGGTGATGGAAAGAACGACCAGGCCCTGCGGCTGGAAATGAGTGTAGAGCCGGTCAAGATCCGGCATTTCCAGACGGCACGGTCCGCACCACGTGGCCCAGAAGTTGACCATCACAATCTTGCCGCGGAGTTCCGAAAGAGTCACTTTCTTGCCATGTAGATCCTTCAGTGTGAAGTCGGCCTTTTCGACCGCCGCGTCGTCATCGGCGAGTGTCTGCGCAGCCTTGGCATAGAGTGGATCGTCGAGGGTCGTCGTCAGATTCTCATAGCGCACAAGGTTGGCCAACTCCATATAAGGCGCCGGAACCCGGTCGCCCTTGGCGGGAACAGGCGACTCCGCAAGCGACTTGCTCAGCGTATCCGCAACGGCTTGCAAAGTATCGCGGCCGGCGTCGCCTTCCGTCGAAAGATTGGCGAGATTGTACGCCAGGTTCAACTTGGATGGCCCCGGTGGCAGCGTGCGAATGTCCTGCGCCAGTTTCATCGTAACTGCGGGTCGTTTGTCAGCCGAGACTGATCTCAGTCCCTTGAGCTGATTCATCAGGCTCGACTCGGATACCTGCGCGTGGAGAAGCGGAGCGACACAAAGAATTGCCGCTGCAAAACATGAGCGATGGAAGACTATCATTCGTTCTCGCTTCGTGATTAGAGTGGAATTGCCGAATCGTTCTCGAGATTATAAATCCGCAGCGTTCATCCTTCAGGAGTGTACTTCAGGGATGGATGCCAGCCAGGGCAATCATATTCAGGAACTGCCTCTGTGAGCGCATGCCGATCCCAGTGGCTGCCAACTTGCCATCGCGGTCGAAGACGAAGCTCTTCGGGATCGCGCCATCGACGTGAAATTTAGCCGCCACCTTGGCTCCGGGATCGAGCAACACTGGCGGATGGTAGTTCATCTGGCCGATATACGTCGGTATCCGCATCAGATCTGACATCGGGATATCTTCAATATTGATGGAAAGCACTACGAGGCCCTGCGTGTTCAGATGGGTGTAAATTGCATCCAGGTCGCTCATCTCCGGACGGCACGGATCGCACCAGGTGGCCCAGAAACTAACCAACACAACTTTTCCGTGGAGTTCGGAAAGAGTTACCTTTTTTCCATTCAAGTCTTTGAGGGTGAAGTCGACTTTCCCAATGTCTATGTCGTTCTGCACCAGCGCTGCGGCTGCCTTGGCAAAGAGTGGATCGGCAAGCGTAGCATTGGCGCCCTCGTAGTGGACCAGACGGGCGAGATTGAAATATTGGTTCGGCGGCCAGTCATTCTTGGCCGGTACCGGCGTTTCAGTGAGAGACTGCGCAAGTGTGTCCGCGGCAGCCTGCAAAGCTTCCGGCCCGTTATCACCCTCCATTGCCGCATAGGATAGATCGTCGGCAAGTTTGAGCTTTGGCTTGCCGGCTGGAAGCGCGCGAATGTCTGTAGCCAGCTTGATGAGGGCAGCAGGCTTCTGCGCGGGAGGGAGGCCGCGAGCGGTGGAAAGTTGTTTGGCAAGGGCATCTTCCGGCCCCTTTGCGTGAAGAGGGGGTGCGGCAAGCAGAATTGTAGCAATTAGCAATAAGCGGTGGCCTGTGGCCATGGGCGTCACAGCTTTCAGGAATCCGGAGCATTCCAATTGGAGTGAGTGTGTCGGCGGAATTATACCCCGGCTATATCTGGACGTGCGCGGTAGTGCTCAGCCGCGGCCATTTGGTGAAAAGAGGATCAGTCGCGCCGCTACCGCTTCCGCAATCTTCTCGTGGACCTCATCGATGTTCAGATCGCCTTCAATCAGCACCACCCGCCCCGGTTCGCGTGCGGCAATCTCCCGATATTTCTCCCAAACACGCTGGAAGAAAGCGTCCTTCTCAGCTTCAAATCGTGATTCGTCCGGCTCGTTCTGATCGGAAGCGCGCTGATTCCGGCGCCGTGCCCGCTCCAGCGAGGAGTCAAGGCTCGGCAACAACAGCAGTGTCAAATCGGGCTTCAGGTCGCCGCAGAGCAGCCTGTGCAATTCGAGCACAGATTCAGAGCCCAACTGTCGGCCACCCCCTTGGTAGGCCTCCGTCGAATCTGTAAACCGGTCGCAGACCACGATCTTGCCTTCGTCCAAAGCGGGCTGAATCACCTCGGTGATGGCCTGTGCGCGGTCAGCGAACATCAGCGCCATCTCCGTCATCGGAGCCAGTCCGGATTGCCGCGAATCCAGCACCAACGCGCGGATGCGGTCACCCGTTTCGGTTCCGCCAGGCTGCCGCGTGAGCACCGGCTCTTCGTCCGGGAGCCGCTTCTTGAGCCAGGCGGCAAGCCGTCTGATTTGTGTCGTTTTGCCCGATCCATCCAGGCCTTCCAAGGTGATAAACAGACCGCGCGGCATGGGCTGAGTCTATCACTTGTACAAAAGGGAACCTGAAGAAACAAAAGATGGGTTCAGGGCACTGACGATCGTGTTGCGTTTGTGTTACAACAGGGTGTTTTCAAGTTGCAGAAGCCAGGCGACTCGGCTTCCTCAGGAGTAAGACGTGAACCTCTCCCATTTTGCCAAGCTCTCCCTCCTTGGCACTCTTACTGTTGCTCTTCTCGCATCAGTCCGCCTCGACGCTCAAAACCTAACCCTCGAAGGCCAGACCGGCGGTTTTCTTACGCCCACGGCCTACGTCGTCGAATCCGCCAAGGGGCACACCTTTTCGCATCCCGCCGTCGGCTTCCATTTCATTGACGCCTCCACGGTGATTGGCTACTTTGAGACTTTCAGCATCACCGAGGGGTTCGCCAATCGCGCCGAGGCCGGCTATAGCCGCAGCGTCCACCAACTTGGTAATACCCCAGTCGCCACCGTCGACAATGCAGCTACCAGCAGCCTCTGGGACTTCAATGGCATGAATGTTTTTCATGGCAAGATTGTTGGGATCAAGGATGGACAGTTCGGTCCTTGGACACCCGGTCTGGCGGTAGGAGGCGTCGTGCGCACCGGCGACAAATTCGTCTCAGGCGCATTAGTCCAGGAAATTGGGGGGCTGCTGGGAGAGGTTGTGCCGGCCAAAGCCTACACCAATGGAGACATTTACATCTCGGCCACCAAGACCTGGGCCAAACCGCCGGTCCCGTTTCTGTTGAACTTCGGATGGAAAGCAACCAATGCGGCTATCTTCGGAATCGGCGGCCAGGCAACTCGCTTCGGCGGACGGCTTTACGGAGGGCTGGGGATACCGCTGCCTCTCTTCCATGGAATCGTGGCCGTGCCTTCCGCGGGCTTTACGCAGGAGCCGCGAACAGTCAAAGGCCTCGGCCCCGCACCGCCCAGCGGCATCCCTCTGGTGGCCGGCAAGGCCGATCTACCCACTACCCTGGACTATGCGGTGCGCATAACGCAACGTGATCACCCTCACTTCGCATTCGATATCGGCGTCGGCCAGGTGGCGGGAACCATCGGCAACGCAGTGGTCCCAACCGGCCTGCCTGCGCCTTATCCCCCTTATGTCTTTCCACCTGTGAATCTCGAAGCCCGCCATGTCGTCGGCATGGGCATCAGCATCCGGCCGTGATGGTCTGAAGCTGTCGCGGAAAGGCCGAGTCGGAGGGAGGCCAGGATTTCAACCGTTGCATAGAGCTGATTTAAGAGATGCCGGCTTTAGGGGCGGAGAGACCTTATCGCGATTTCCGCAAGAGGTCCCGACTTCTCTGCAACCCGCTCGATCCAAAACTGATCGGAATTGCTCAGAATCGCAACCGCGCGCGGGCTAGAGTCGCCAAGTAGTTTGCTTGCGCTCGTCTCCGCTCGAAGAGAGTCCATAGCTCAACGGAACAGGCAAGTAAGAACCAGGAGGGTCTTCGCATGCGTCTGCTCCGCTTTGTTCCATTGCTCTCGCTCGCATTACTCGTATCGGTAGTACCGGCCGCCCTGCACGCCCAATTCAGTTTCGGTGTCAGTATTAACGTCGGAATCGCCCCACCAGCCCTGCCTGTCTATGTGCAGCCCGTGTGCCCCCAGCCGAACCTGATGTGGACGCCAGGATACTGGGCCTATTCGCAGCCTCAGGGGGACTATTTCTGGGTTCCAGGCGCATGGGTGCCCGCTCCATACGGCGGCGCCCTGTGGACACCTCCTTACTGGGGTTGGAACGCAGGCCAATATGGATTCCATGGGGGGTATTGGGGCCAGCACGTCGGATACTACGGCGGCGTGAATTATGGCTTCGGCTTCGGTGGTATCGGATTTGCCGGTGGTGAATGGCGCGGAGGATCATTCGCCTACAACACGGCAGTCACCCAGGTAAATGTGAATATCGTCCACACCACCTATGTAAACCAGACAATCGTGGAACAGGGCGTCGTAGCCAATCCGAACCATGTGGCGTTCAATGGCGGTCCGGGTGGGATTCAGCATACCGCCTCTCCTCAGGAAGCGGCAGTCGCGAAAGAGCCTCACACCGCTCCAACGTCGTTCCAGACACAGCATGTAGCGGCAGCGAAGACCGATAAAACCTCGTTTGCCAAATCCAACGGAGGCAAGCCGGCGAACCTGGCCGTAGCCAAGCCGCTTGCCGCCCAGAAACAGGCCGCTCCGCCAGCTCTGAAAGCCGCAGCAACACCTCCGGCGAAGGCCGCGCCAAAGGCAACGCCGGTTACTGGCGCCAAGGTGCCGTCAAAGGAAACGCCCAAGCCGGAAACAGCCAATACGCCCAGGACTCACGCAACAACGACGCAGAAGACCCAGACGGCAACAACCCCGAAGGCCACGCCCAAGCCGGAAACAGCGATGGCGCCCAAGCCTCCGCCAAAGGCAGCTCCAAAGGTGCAGCCAGTTGCAGCCCCCAAGGCTCCTCCAAAGGTGACGCCTAAGCCGGCAGTTTTGACCGCACCCAAGGCTCCGCCGAAGCCAGCTCCAAGGCCGGCAGCAGCGCCTAAACCGGCACCCAAACCCGAAGAAAAACCAAAATAGCCCCGCATCAAGAAGCTATCTCAGCCCACTTAGAAAGGTCCACGGTCAGCCGTGGACCTTTCTGAGTCTGGCAACTTGTTGAAATACCGCTGTTCCAGGTCAGAGCATGACCTCAGTCGCGCCATAAAATCGACAAATCAAACCGCGCTTTAGTCCCTCGGGGAGCAATTGTCTCCCAGACTTATTTTTTAGACAGGCATTTAGAATTCTTAGATTCCAAAGAAAGCCAGCGGGGAAGCTTGGCCCAAGAAACAGCAAAGATTTTCCTTAGTTTGGCAACTTCTGGTGGCAGGATGGGTTCCCAATGACGTAGACTGAGCGCAATTTGGCGCATCGGTACTATCCTGCTACAAAGATCAGGAGGATCTAAATGAAATTGCTCCGCTCTGCCCGTTGGCTCATGCTCTCTCTGCTGGTAAGCCTCATCCCCTTGTCTGCGCACGCTGGCATCTTCATCAGCGTCAATTTTGGACCGCCAGCGTTACCGGTCTACGTTCAACCCCCATGCCCCGGCGCCGATCTTGTCTGGACTCCAGGCTACTGGCACTACGGTGAAATGGGCTACTATTGGGTTCCCGGCGCCTGGGTCCCGGCTCCTTTCGTCGGCGGCTTATGGACACCCGGTTATTGGGGCTACGTTGGCGGCATTTACCGCTTTAATCCCGGCTACTGGGGATACCATGTTGGCTACTACGGTGGTGTGAACTACGGTGGCGGATACCTCGGTATCGGCTTCGCCGGCGGGGAGTGGCGCGGAGGCCACTTGGCCTACAACACTTCGGTCGTTAACGTGAATACCACAGTTATCCACAACACCTACGTCAACACAACCATCGTTCAGCAAAGCACAGTGGCCAACCCTAACCACGTGGCGTATGCCGGTGGCCCTGGCGGTATCCAACACACTGCGACTCCGCAGGAACAGGTTGCGGCGCACGAGACACACACACCGCCAACTTCGTTCCAGACTCAACACCAGACCAGCGCCAGCACCGATAAGTCGTCATGGGCCAAGACCAATGGCGGACATCCGACCAACGTGGCCGTGTCCAAACCACTGCCGGTTGAGTCACATCCCGCGCCGCCCAAGACAACTACCAATTCAGTTGCCGGAAAAACTACTCCCTCGACTGGAACTGGCGCCAACAAAGGTGCACTGGCCTCAGGCACCCCGCACACAACCACTCCGTCAACGACGACTCATGCAAATGTGTCGCGAGACTCTCAATCCGGCCTGCCGACTGGAAAGCGCCTCAGCACGTCTTCCACTCCAGCGACTAACCATTCCAGCCTGACGCAGGGCACCACAGCAGGATCAGGCGGAGAAGCACACACTTCGCAGATGCGCACTGTGACTCCACCCAAAACGACTGCTCCCCCTCCAGCGCACAATTCGGCGCCCCCGAAGTCTTCACCTCCGCCGTCGAAGCCAAAGCCGTCTGGCCACGAGAAGTAATTCGACTCCAACCATTGAATCGCACGTCAAATCAGGCCCACGCTCAGTCGTGGGCCTGATCGCGTTGGGGCTCTTCTTCGAAAAGCCGCAGTCCGGCAATCTCCAATTCCAGCCCGCCGAATTCAGGATGATCGTTTTCCCTGATTCGGTACGCGACGTCGACCAGACTCCCTTGTTTCAATCCCAGGGCCGCAGCGCGTCCAGCCAGATCCCAGCCAACCGCGCGAATAGCCGAACCTGAGGTCGGCAAGCTCGCACCGGGCATGCTCTGTCTCGCCGATGCAGCCGAGTCCTGCGTCAATTCGAGCCGGATATGCCGTTCCTTCATGATGCGCGGCGCTCCCAACAGTCTCGCCCTCCGCGCCACAAAGATCGGCTCGGGATTCCCATGCCCAAGTGGCTCCAGCTTGCGCAGCCATCCGGCCAGCACCGCGGTAATTCGATCCAGCGGCAACTCGGCGTGTATGCGGAGTAAATGCTCCGGTTCCCGAGTCGCCAGATGTTCTGCTGCATATAGGCCCAACCGCCGCTTCAATTCCGGCAGGCTGTCCGCAGGCATGGCAAAGCCAACTGCAAACGCGTGTCCGCCAAAGCGCGTAAACAGGTCCGCGCAGCTCTCAATCGCATCCAGCAATTGGAATCCATCCACCGACCTTCCCGAACCGTGTGCGACACCGTCTTCCACGCTGATCACAATCGCCGGCTTGGCTGTGCGTTCCACCACGCGCGAAGCCAGAATACCGATCACGCCTCTATGCCAGCCATCGCCGTCAACAACCAGCAGCCGATCGGCAGCCAATTCCTCATCCCGGGCCAGCCTGGCCTGAATGGCCGTCAGAGCCGTTGCCTCCGTCTCGCGCCTCTCTCGATTCAACCGCTCCAGTTTTGACGCAAGCTCTGTTGCTCGCACGTGGTCGCGTGTCGAAAAGAGTTCAATCACCTCTGAAGCCACATCCATGCGGCCCGCAGCATTGATTCGCGGCGCAATGCGAAAGGCCACATCGAAGCCTGTAATCTCTTTGGCCGCCGGATTCAGCGCGGCGACTGCGAACAAAGCGCGCAGTCCCGCACTCGCGGGCTGGCGCAGTTCGCGCAGGCCGAGAGTCGCGATCACGCGATTCTCACCGCGCAGGGGGACAGCATCCGCAATGGTAGCGATAGCTGCCATCTTCAAAAAACTCGGCAGCGTCTTTTCGCGCGTGCGTACTGCGTCGCGCCGTTCCAGCACTGCCTGCGCAAGCTTCAACGCAATCGCTGCTCCGCATAACGATTTTTCCGGATAGCCGCATCCCGGCTGGTTTGGATTCAGAATTGCGAGCGCATGCGGAACAGCATCGCTCGCCTCCAGCAAATGATGGTCTGTGATGATCAGGTCCAGGCCAAGACGCCGCGCCGTCTCCGCTTCCGCAAAGGCACGCATTCCTGTATCAACCGTAATCACCAGCCGCACGCCCTCGGCATAAGCCGCTACAAGCACGCTCGATTGCAGCCCGTATCCCTCGCGCAAGCGATGCGGAACATGAAAGCGCACCGTCCCACCGAGCATCTCGATCGCTGTCTTAAGCAACACCACGGCCGTTGTGCCGTCCACGTCGTAGTCGCCATAAAGAAGCACAGGCTCTTGCTTTGCAATGGCGGATTCAAGCCGATCGACTGCTCCGCACATGCCCATCATGAGCAGGGGATCATGGAGATGTGAGATTTCAGGATGAAGAAAAGCCAGCGCGGCATTGGCATCGGTAAGACCGCGGGCCACGAGCAATTCCGCCAATACCTGCGGCAGCCTTGCTGCTTTTGCAAGTTCCGCGGACGCTTCAGTATGAGGCTCTGTGAAAACCCAGCGCTGATTCGGACGCTTATATGCGCGCTGGTTTGAATCAGCAGCGGCCACACCGGGTCCCGCGCTCACTACGCTTACTCATCCTCATCGTCGTGTTCGTGGTCGTCGATGACAATGTCCTGGAAGCTTTCAATGTCTTCGAGCAGCGTCTGGAAGCGCTCATACCATGGTGTCGTGGTCTCATGCAGAAACACCAGGCCCTGATAAACAAAGCCCAATTGAATGTAGCCAAGGTTGCCGGCATACTTGCGGAGCCATTGCGCTTCCACCAGTTCGGTAGCCTCTTCATCCGGGAAGTTCATCTCCCCGGCTTCTTCAATCAGCGCATCCAGTTCCTCGCGCTCCAGCGTCATCTCGCTGAAGGTCACAAAGGGAGCGCCCACGTGCTTGGCCATCTCCACAAAGTCTTTCCACGAGTCTGGGTTGCTCTGTCCTTCCCACAATATCGAGGGAATATCTTCGGTGACGTATCCGGGTAGGCGCATCAGCCCATGCCCTTCAATGAAGGCCACCATGTCGTCTTTTAGCGAAAGTAAATTGTCCGTGCTCATAGTCAAGCTTCTATTTTCGCAGATGGAGCCGGGGTGGCGCAGTGTGAATCCAGTGCGAGTGCCTCAAGTTTGTCGAAACTCCCCTGCAGGCTCGAACCGGCGCGGTCCCAACGGTTACTCTGGAGTCAGCAGTATCGGCGACGCGCGCCAACCATCCGCATCCAGATAACTGCACCCAGGAGGAACACCGCTTGCCCGCATTTGAACGCCACGTTTTTGTCTGTCACAACACCCGCCCCGCCGATGCTCCCCGCCCATCCTGCACCGCCGACGGAAAGAGCGAGCTCTTCACCCAGCTGCAACAACTCTCCAAAGCCGCCGGACTTGGCCCCAAAGTCCGCATCAACAAATCCGGATGTCTGGATCAGTGCGAACACGGCCCAACCGTAGTGGTTTATCCCGATGCCGTCTGGTATGGCCATGTACAACCCTCAGACGCCGCGGAAATAGTTGAGCAGCATCTCGTAGGCGGGAAGCCCGTAGAGCGCCTGAGGCTGGCCGAAGAATGCATCAACACCAAAACCTGCCCCCACCGGAGCTAAAGCAAATTGAAAACCTCTGCTGGCTGTAGGTGCCCCAGGTCTCGCTTTTGAGACCTGGGAAATGATCCCAATAAATGGTCACCGCACTAATACGTTCTGAACAACAGATCCTCAAGCGCCATGCGCCTCACCTGCCATGACTCGCGATTCTCTTCCTTGGCTTTCATCCTGCACTTGCCATCGTCAGTAAAGACAAGCGTCACCTCGAACATCTGGTTGCCGCTGGGGTCGAGGACGATAATCGCGTGATCTTCATATACGAAGGTTATCGACCTGCGCAGATCGATAGCATCCAGAACTACCTCAAACTGGTTGCGCTTCTCTACAACTGAAAATTCATACGGGGCGTGCTCGGGGCGCATCTCGTTACGCGCCCTGACGTCCTCTTCCACTTCCAGTTTGAGCGTCTTGTACACCTTGGGCAGCGAGCATGCGGAACGCCCCGCCACCCAATCGAACTTCGCCTTGTCCTTCTCCGCCTTGTCACTCACGCGCTCATCTCCGAACAGTTTTTTCCATCGCACCCTGCGGACTGCGACTCCCGGCTGCCATCCGCCTTCACAGGGAGAACACGCCCTAATATAAATGGTGCCGTTGGCGCTGCCCCGCACACTGTCCGGTTTTGCTCAGGGCCGCTCGTGGATTCCAGCATGAATCTCAATATAAGAGAGAATATGGGACTGATTCTGGCCGATAGAATAGAGCGAGACCCGACGCGACTCGGGCTTGCAGCCAGCGCCTTCGCGTGTACAACATTAATTAGTCCTTGCGGCTGAATCTGAGTTACTGGGGAGGATATCATCGGGGTACGAATGCGTTTAGGCGACCTGCTGGTGCGGGTCAAGCTGGTCACGGAGGACGATGTCGCCAAGGCGCTTGAACGCCAAGCCGCTTTCGGTGGGCGGCTCGGCGAGAACCTCGTCGTGGTCGGGGCTATTGCGAAGAGCACGCTCGAGTCCTTCATCCATCGCATCCCCTCCGAACCCACCAATCTTGCGGCCACTGGCCTCGACGATGGCGATTTGCTCAGCCTGTTGATGAAACTCATCTATACCGGGCGGCTTGAAACCAACCGCCAATTCGTCGACGCCATCAAGCTGCCCTACCACCTTGTGCTCGATCTCGTGCAGATGGCCGTCGACCGCCAATTGCTGCGCACCCTGGGCACCAACAATTCCGACAGCATGGTTGACATGCGCTACGCTCTCACCGAAGGGGGCAAGCACTTCTCGATCGACGCCCTGGATCGCCAGCGCTACATTGGGCCTGCGCCCGTCACCCTGGAGCAATTCACCGACCAGGTGAGCCTGCAAAAGCTGACCAACGAAGTCATCTCCTTCGAACGCATTCGCGCCTCCTTTGCAGGCCTTACCTTCGACGACAGTATTGTGGAGCAATGCGGCCCGGCTCTCAATTCCGGGCGCGCCATGCTCCTCTACGGTCCCCCCGGTAATGGCAAATCCTCCGTCGCGAACTGCCTCGGCAACGTTTTCAGCGACGTCATCTACGTGCCCTACGCCATCAGTGTCGATGGCCAAGTCATCCGCGTCCACGACCCCAGCGTTCACGTCCCGGTTGGCATCGCACCTCCGACCGAGCAGAACTCCTTGTCTTTTCTCCGCGCTGAGGAATACGACTCGCGCTGGGTGCCCTGCAAACGCCCGTTCATTCTCACCGGTGGCGAACTCACGCTTGAAATGCTCGACCTGCGCTACGACACCTCAGGACATTTCTACGAGGCGCCGCTCCATCTGAAGGCTCTCGGCGGCTGCTTCATCATCGACGACTTCGGCCGCCAGCTCGTCAGCCCCACCAACCTGCTCAACCGCTGGATCGTGCCTCTCGAAAGCCGTTTCGACTACCTCAAGCTGCATACCGGCAAAACTTTCAGCGTTCCGTTCGAGGAATTGATTATTTTCTCCACCAACCTCGATCCCGAAGACCTGATGGACACAGCCTTTCTGCGCCGTCTTCCCTACAAAATCGAAGTCGGAGCACCCAGTCTTGAAAACTACCGGAACATTTTCAACGTAGAGTGCGAACGCCGCGGCTTGACCCTCCCGAGCGACGTTTTTGACGCCATCGTAGATAAAATCACTGGAGAGAAGGGGCTTGAGCTGGCGGCCTATCAGCCCCGCTTCATGGTCGATCAGGTCGTCGCTACTTGCCGCTTTATGGGCGAGACGCCGCATTTTGAGCCTCGTTTTATTGATTACGCGATTAACAATCTCCGCGTCCGCCCCAGTACCGCCGCCAAACGGTCCGGCACCGCCGCAAGAATCGTCTAGCTTTTCGCGGTCGCGAGGAAATGTACCGTCCCGTCAAAATGCCCGTGTTCCGTTTTTTGCTATTTTTTCTATAGCAAGGACCGGAAGCCGCAACCCATAACCCAGCCGGTTTCATTCGTCGCAAGTAATAACAACTCTGCCATGCTGAGCGACGACAGCGCCGGGAGTCCAATGGATCTGCTTTTTCCTTTTTCCTCCCTCCAACCGCAGTTCATTGCAATTCGCGAATCGAGATGCCCCACGTGACGATCGCTCGCTCACTTATTTCCCGCCCTCAAACCTTTGGTCCCTCCGACACCGATGAGCGCAGTATGGAGGACGAATGAATCACCAAGGCGTCACCGAGAAACTCAGTTACAACGTCACCCTCTCAGGTGAATCTGAGGGCGATTCGTTCACCGTTTACGCCACCGTGTGTACACTTGCTAGCCCCATGCGCTATCCTGTCTCTTAACCCATGATTTTTTCACGTGACTACATTGGGTATCTGGCCCGCCGCACGGTCAAGCACCTCATCGACGCAAAGCTCATCACCACCAGTGACTTGAAGGTGGTTGAGGCGCGCGTGGCCGAGGGCCTGATCGAAGAACTCTCTCTCGAAGACCGCATCAACGAGGAGGTACGCGTCATTCTTGAAGCGTACTCCGAAGAAATGCGCAAATCCGGCGCTCAATACGCTGAAATGTTCAAGAAGGTCAAAACCGAGCTGGCCAAGAAGTACAAGGCGGTCCTATGAGGAGCAATGTCCTATGAGGATCAATCCTGACAAGCTCAACAAGCTGGCCCACACTGTCGCCGACACCCTCGCCGACATCGACCAGGTTGGCTTCCTTGAGGATCGCAACACGATCCGGCAGGAAGCCCGCAAGGCTCTTCAGACCCTCCTCACCGAGGAGTCCCGCATCGACCAGGCCGCCCGCCTGAAGATCGCCAACCAGCGCAAGATCATCCAGGAAGGCTCGCAGGAGTGGGAGATCCTCTACCGCAAGTACTACAACGACGAAGTCAAAAAGCTGGGGATCTAAGGCGCCGTTTGTGCCCGCGAAGCCTTAGGCGGCATCCCTAGGCGAGCACCCACTGAAGATCTTCCAGGAACAGGAACGCAATAGACCGATCGCGAAATCGGTCGATGAGGACCTGCCAAGGCATTGACTGTCGGAGATCGAACAGTGTCTTTATCATCCAACAAAGCTGCGAGATGAACTTACGAAAGAGCATTCCAGACTGGCGTTCCCATTGCTCAGAGCAGGAAGGGGATGTAGACTAGGCGCTAAGTGCGACGCATTACCGCCATTCTGATGCTTGCGCTGCTGGGCGCGTTCTATGCACTCCCGCTGTCCCAGGCAGTCTCATCCGATCCCGAATCGGACCTGCCCGTTTGCTGTCGGAGCCATGGTAAGCATCACTGCGCCTTGACTGAGGAAGCGGTTGCTCGAATGATTCCCGCTGGTTTTGGCAAAGACTCATTCGTGCCGCCGGCAACCTGCCCATCTTTCCCGGATTATTCCGCGGCAACCACGACGGCGCCGCAAGCGATGACTTCCTCTCCGGTTAACCTCCCTTCGCTGCTCGCACATCCCCGCTCGCCGATCTCCAGTCGAGCCGCCGCCAGGATGAGCCAGATTCGAACCCGCGCAGGCCGCGGTCCTCCAGCATCGAAACTCTCCTAGAAGAACTCTGAACAGACTCCTTCCTCGGGCCGCGTTGTTCGTGAGCCATTGGATTCGTTTGGCCGTTCTGAATTCGCGCGGGGCCACGCTCCCGCATTTTTCGGCGGCGCGTTGACTTGTACTTGAGCCTGCATGGGAGTCTCCCAAAAACATGATTTTGTCCTCGGCCTTTGATAGCGGCCGGATGTCCGTTCGTCGCCGAAAAGGACTCGGTTCCGGTGTGAACGACAAAGTGCTGTCACGTCTTGGAGGTTCGTTCTAAATGCGCCGACTTGTGTTCAATCTCTCTGCTGTTTTTTTAATTTGCGCTTCAATCCCAGCGCTCGCCACCGTCTTCGCGAACGTACATGGTGTCGTCCATGATCCCGCGCACCGGCCAGTCGTGGGCGCGGACGTGACGCTGCTCGCATCGGACTCTGGTTTCACGATCATTGCAAAAACCAACGCGGAGGGAGAGTTCGATTTGCGTCAGGCTCCGCTCGGCGTCTACACCTTGAAAGTCTCGGCCTCTGGTTTTGCTACCGTCGAGCAGCCGCTCACCGTAGCCTCAGGCACAAACGCCGTCGTTCATATCCCGCTTGCCGTCGCATCTGCCACGCAAACCGTCGTCGTGACCAGCGCGGACAGGTCTCTATCCGCCGCGGATACCGTAACTCCGACTACGCTCATTACTCGCCAGGACATCGACCAGACACCCGGCGCCAGCCGGACTATCGGCATGGAGATGATCACCGACTATGTGCCCGGCGCATATATGACCCATGACATGCTCCACATGGGCGGCGGTCACCAGACCAGCTGGCTCATCGATGGAGTAGCCATCCCCAACACCAAGATCGCTTCGAACGTCGGTCCGCAAATCGACCCAAAGGACATCGATTCGCTTGAAACCCAGCGCGGCAGCTACGCCTCAGACGTGGGTGACCGCACCTATGGCGTCTTCAACGTTCTTCCCCGAAACGGATTCGAGTACGACCGGGACGGCGAGTTTCTTCTCACTGGCGGCAACTTTGGAACCGGTGAGGCACAATTTTCTATTGGGGACCACTCTTCAGCAACCGCCTGGTATGCGAGCCTCACGGGCAGCCGATCTGACTACGGCCTTGCCACTCCAGTCGCCTCTGTCTATCACGATGCCACGAACTCTCAAAGCGCTTTCATATCCCTGATCCGCAACCGGACACCCAAGGATCAGCTGCGCCTGAACGCGCAGTATCGACACGATCATTTCGACGTGCCGTACGATCCGAGCCTCACTGACTGGCAGTCGATGAGCGGCTACTACGCCTCCTATAGCCTGCGCGACGCGCAAACTGAACGCGATTCCTTCATCATTGCTAACTGGGTACACACCATCTCGCCCAAGGCGCTTTTCTCGGTCGCGCCCTTCTACCACTTCAATCAAGCCAACTACGATTCGCTCCCCACAGACGTGCCTGCTTCCACTACCTGGCACCAGGGCTCAAACTACGCCGGAGGTCAGGCGGACGCCTATCTCAACGCCGGCCCCAATAGCTTCTCTGCGGGCGTGTACTCGTTCTATCAGGCAGAGAACGATCTCTTTGGCGTTCAGTTGAACGACGGCTCCGCCGCATCACAGCCGAATACTCCTGGCAATGCCAGCGCGGCGCTCGGCGAGTTCTATCTCTCCGATCACCTGCGGCTGGGCCGCTACGTCACTCTGCTTGGCGGCGAGCGTTTTTCCTTCTATCACGGCGGTTATCAAGGCGCGACGGGTGAGACCGCGATCTATCCCCGCATTGGTGCAACTGTTGAAGTCCCACGCCTTCATTGGGTATTGCGCGGTTTCTACGGCCACTTTTTCCAACCTGCTCCACTGCTTACCATTTCGAGTTCCGTACTGAATTATGCCGGCAGCTTCGGAGGCGGCGAAAATACCTTTACGCCGATCCCTTCCGAGCGTGATGAAGAGCATCAGTTCGGCATTCAGATTCCATACAAAGGCTGGTTTCTCGACATCGATACCGTCAAGAACCGCGTGAACAACTTCCTCGATCACTCCAACCTTGGCGAATCGAACATGTACTTTCCTATCGCCGTTGATGGAGCATTGGTGCGCGCATGGGAGATGACGTTGCGCTCGCCGCAACTGGCGCACATCGGCCGGTTCCATGTTACCTATTCCAATCAGATTGCAGAACAGCGCGGCAACATCATCGGCGGGTTCACATGCACGATCTCGGGTGACCCAGCCTGTGACCTGGGCTTTGATTACACGCCCGTCGATCATGACCAGCGCGACACGCTGAACACCGGCTTCACCGCGGTCCTGCCGACGCATACCTGGTTCTCGACGAATGTCTACTACGGATCGGGCTTCTCCAATGGTCTCGCTTGCGCACCAGTCAGCAGTTGCTCTGCCAACAACGGACCTTATGCCGGACCTTATCTGCCTGTGCATACCACCTTCGACGTTTCCGCTGGTCATGCCCTTGGTGAACGCTGGAAGGTGGCTGTCAACGTCGTCAACGTCACCAATCATCGCGTACTGCTCGACAATTCAATCACCATCGGCGGGTTTCACTACAACGATCCGAGGCTGATCTCCGGCGGGTTGCGTTACCGCTTCCACTTCTGACGCCTTGTTTACAGGGAAGTGCTCCTGATGTTGGAGGACTCGCTCTCAAGACACTTTAGCTGTGCATTTGATCCGCTGCCCGTGTACTCTTCGCATTCGCGCGGACTGTGCGCCGTTTCGCCGCGCTCAAGATGCGGTCGCCATTGCACTTCTGCGCAGGCAGCCTTATAGACACACTCAAGAGGAGTCGCTTCGCCGCGGAACTCAATCACTGTGCGGTGTACCCTCGTTCCTTCGCATCCAACGCCCCCCAGATCTCGATAAAAGTTTCCGACCATCTTTTGCGGGGGAGTTTTAGATAGATTCCAAGGGCTACTGAAAGAAAAGTGATTGAGCGCTAAGCGGCATCCCGTGTGCCAAGTTCCAAATCGTCAAATCGTCGCCACTTGTAAATTACGATCGACAAAGTCCAACTCAGCGCAAACAACGCGACAATGCCGTAGCCAAGAAGGCCAAAGTTGCCATTGAGCTTGCTAACCAAGCTCCAAAATATGCCTGTCGGGTGGAAGCGTTCCTCCAGCAGCCCCAGAGCTTCGATGCCGCCGACGGCCAAAGCGACGACGACGGAAACGGAGGTAATGGTGATGTTGTAGTAGAGTTTGCGGATCGGTTTCACGAAAGCCCAGCCGTAAGCACCCAGCATCAGGATATTGTCAGTGGAATCAATCAATGACATGCCCGCAGCAAACAAAATAGGGAATACCAGGACCGAGGAGAAGGATAGGCCCTTTGCTGCTTCGGCTGCGGAAATGCCGAGCAAGCCAATCTCGGTTGCCGTATCGAAACCGAGGCCAAACAGAACACCGAGCGGATACATGTGCCAACTGGATTTGATCAGATTGAACATCGGGCGGAACAGGCGGGAAAGGAATCCGCGGTTCCCCAGCAACAAATCAAAGTCTTCCTCCACGTATGGCTCCCCGCGCCGCACTCGCGAAAAGCTGCGCAATACCGATCGCAGAACAATCAAATTGACGATCCCGATTCCGAATAGAAACAGGGCCGATACCAAAGTGCCAATCAGTCCCCCAATTTCCCTGACAGCGTCGATGCGATTTTGGAGGGCGAGTGCGGTGGCTGCAATGGCAATCGAGCCGACGATGACGATGGTGGAATGCCCAAGCGAAAACATCAATCCTACGGCGACAGGCCGCTTGCCTTGCTGCATCAGCTTTCGCGTCACGTTGTCAATCGCTGCAATATGGTCGGCATCGACCGCATGGCGAAGCCCAAAACTGTACGCGAGGAACGCAGTACCTAAAAGAACCGGAAACCCATGAAATGCGAAGAGCGTCCAGCACCATGCGACTAAGTTGAACGCCGCCAGCAGAGCGTATAGTCCGATTACCTTGGTTTTGAGGCTGCGCGGCTCATCATCGACTAGGGACCACAGGACGGATGGCATTGAATTCCTTAGGATGCGAGGGATGCGGCCGGCGAAGCTGAATCCGATAGAGAACGCGTCCGTCAGGACTGTGGAGTCATCCGCAGATTCAGGGACTCCCTAAGCCGTCAATTCTCTGCAATTAGCGTAGCACGATTGTGAAATACATGCGAAGCTCAACTTCGACGAGGGAAGGGAATTCACTTCTCAAGCAATGCCTGAGGGCGCGACAGGAAAGCGAATCGCCTGCGGTGAGACATTATGGCTGGAAAAGACAACCGTGTAATTGACGTCCGAGCCCGAATTAAACCCTGTGATGGAACCTTGATCCTTCCGGCGATGGCCGACACACGGCAGGCAACGGCGAAGCCAACCATGCCGTCGCGACGGGAGGCCCATGGGGTCGACTGGGACCGGACGGTGAAGCAATGCTGAATTTACACATCGACATAGGAATAGTTCCCAGAGAAAGATATCGAAAGCTAACTCGGAGTCAAAAAATCACGTTTTAGTTCAAGTGCGAGGTGTGCTTGAGATTGTCCCCGGAATTTGCGAGGACAAGTTTTCCCAGTTCTACTCCGCGCATCGCTATCATCCCGTCTGCCACAGCCTGCAGGTCTTTGCCGCGGCCCTTCATGATGATGACCTCAAGGCAGTGATTGTGATCGAGGTGAATATGCGTGGCAGCAAGAATCATCAGGCCGGCATTGTGCTGAATTTCTGTCAGCTTTTCCGAGAGACTCGGAATGTGATGGTCGTAGACAATCGTCAACGTGCCGACCACTGGCTTATTCGATTTAACGATTTTTGAAAGAAGCTTTTCGCGAATCAGATCGCGGAAGGCTTCGGAACGAGTTTGGTATCCCCGCTCGGCAATGAGCCGATCAAACTGCTGCAACAGTGCTTCTTCAAGCGAGACTCCAATTCTGCTCAATCCCGGCATTGCGATTCTCCATTTCGATTGTAATTCGGAACGAATCCCGGACTGTTTGCGAAGGGACCTCGAACTGACCGGTTCGCCATTGATGTGGAGCAGATTGGGTTCGGCTTGCCGTTCAGTTTCACCAGCGCGACGCATTGCCATTTCTCGTCAATCCGGCGATACCGTTTAAGGTTCGCAGCTCGTCCATAGTTGCGCGTCGATTGCTTCCCGACGTGCACCTGGTCCCGGGCTACTTTTCCAGAGCTACCATTCGTACGTATCCTGAGATCGCGAACTGGATTCAAATGGATTCGACGGGAACGTGGCATTTCGAGCTTAAGCTTTTGATTTTAAAGGCGCTATCGTCTAGGGGTTAGGACGTGAAATTCATGAATTTGCTAGTAAATAGTGCTAGTAATCACGAGGTAGAACCTCACCGAATGACCCTTGGAATATGACGAGGATTTGCTAGTAAGAAGTGCTAGTAAGCAACGGTTGAATTGCAAGTGAAACCAAAGTGGTCTGGACGCAAGGTATATGCCACGGCCGCTCAACGCCCCGCGACTCCCCACTGCGAGACTCGCGCCCGGATTCCGCAGCCGATTTGGAAGAATGAATCACCTTAAAGCTTGCTGGGATGCGTTCCAGTTGTTCGGAAGCGTCTTCGCCGAACTGGCGCAGGGCACCGCGCTCGAAAGCACGCCGCCACTTGAACGCCTGGTTCGCGTTTAGCCCAGGAGCCCGCGCCACCAACGCTACGATTGCTCCCGGCTCTAGCGTCAGATCTACTATCTGCCGATTTTCCGCCACGGACCGAAATCGGTGGACCGGAGGTGCCGTTCGTTCTGCCTCAACCATGAACACATCGTCAGACACAGACCGGCGAACAAGCCAGAGGGGAAAACCGGACGCTTACCACGGTTGCCAAGGTGGCAAGTCTGATCGCAATCGTGGTCGGCGGCTACCAGTTGGCGCACGGCGAACCGGGCGCCAAGAAGAAGCCGGCCGCATCAGCGCGGTTAACCATGGATTTGGCATTCACGTACGATGCTTCGCGGGGCAACATCGTTTCCGGCAGCAATTTCTGGATGCAGGGCGGAAGCTTTCAAATCCACGGCCAATTTTGGCGGAGGTTGGGTGCCGTGGCGGATACTGGATGCCTGCACTTTGGCGACGCGCAGGGCACAGGTGTGGGACTGGATTTGGTCACTGCCACTTTTGAGCCTCGCTTTACATGATCGTGTGCGCATCATCGCTACGCCATCTTTGGGCAGGCTCTTGCCGGAGAGGCTCATGGTTTCGATAGTGTCTTTCCCGCCTCGGACGGCCTGCCAACAGTGCGGACAGTCTGGCTCTGCAGGTGGGTGGCGGCATGAACCTTCAGCTTTCCCGCCACCTTGCTCTGCGCGCCTTCCAGGTCGCCTGGCTGCGGACGCAACTTCCGAACGCGACAACCGGGGTCGAAAACAATCTCCGCGTCGGTGCGGGCTTTGACTTCAGATTCTGAGCGCGATCCGCGTCTGACGGAGAGGTGCCCCCGTAGAGCATCGCCTCCATCCGATCGCGCAGGGGACCCGGTTTCTCTGAATTGACCCTGCGACACATTGAGTTCCAGGATGGGCCGCGGCCAGTCTGACTACTGCATCACGTATTCCATGCTGACCGGAATGTTGGATGGTGCGGTACCGAACGAACCGCAGTCCGGGGTGTATATTTCGCCAAACAACTGAGTGCCAGCCGCTATCCGGATGGAAATCGGCCCTGAATCACTGACCGCCCCTGTGCCGCTCAGATCCAATTCGGCTATAAACCCGCCCGGCGAAGTGTAAACGTAAAAGGGGAGCGGCCCGCTGTTTGGACACGTATTGAATCCAGACGAGGTCAACCGCGTGATGACGATGTTCCTACTAGGAATCGTGAAGATGGCTTGCGTCCAGGTATTGGCTCCCAGGGGACCCGGAACGAACCCGGTGAGATACATGTGCGGCGCTGCGCTCATGGGAGTATCTCCTGCAATGGACAGATTCCCGCTTACGCTGGCATTGCCGAACACGTTGACGCCGACGGCGGTAAGGGAACCAGACGCATTGATGCTTCCGCCTACATCCAGATTCGCCTGCGGGTTGGCGTTATTGATGCCCACCAACCCGTTACTGAGAACAGCAAAGCGGCCGCCGTAGACTCCATTAGAGTCAATCGTCAGAGGAGCGAATCCTCCGAGGGATAGGCCCCCGTTTTCAGAGCGAATGGTTCCATCCACATGCAATGGATAGAAGGGATACTGCTCTCCAATACCGACAAAGTTGTTAAACAACTGAACGCCTGAAAAAGCATTATTGGCGTTCAATTGCGCGTATTCGCCGTTCAGCGTGTTATTCAGCGCCGTTGTGTCCAGACTCAAGGCGGTAGCCCCCGATGTCGTGCTCGCCTTAAGAGGGCTGGTCGCCGTGACGCTTTTGATGGTTCCGGGAAACGTCTGTGAGGGCGCGAAACTGATAACGCCGGTTTGGGCAATAGAGAGAACAATCGGCGTTGCGGCTCCGGCTCCATTCTGAAATTGGAAATTCAAAGTGCTCTGCGGATTTGTGGTGTTGTTGCCTGATTCGGCGGCATAAAGTCTCCAGGACTGTGCCACCGGAGCATTGGTTGTTGTCGACCAGGCACTGCCGGTGAAATCGAGAAGCTGCGAACGAAATCCGGCGGCTGCTGTTGCCGTGCCAAGCGCAGGCAAAGTTGTCGCTCCACGAAAAGTCGCGGTTCCGTTCACGTCCAGCGTTGCGGCCGGAGTGGCTTCGTTGATACCGATGTCAGAGCCGACCTGGGTGATTTCCGAGTTCCCTTGTGTGAGCGTTCCGGTCCAAATCGGAACCGTGCCCGCTGTGCCTGAGCCGGTCACAGCGCCTCCAGCATTGGGCGTTCCGCCCTGAGAGCCAGTTCCGGACAGTTCGCCCTGCGCCGCGAGTGTGGCCAGTTGCTCCTGGGTGACAAAATCAGATGCTGCGCGCCCCGCCAGTTTGTCTGCATCCACCGATTTCAGCGCATAGGGCACCGCTGCCAGCAGGCTGCGAGGAGTGGATGCAGCGGCGAATGCCAGACCGCCCTCATCGTCTTCCGCTCCGGCCACGCGGGTCTCGATCCACCACGCGTCGCCGGTCTGAAAGAGAGCCTGGGGTAACCCATCGCTCATTGTCGCTCCCAGCATTACGGAATAGCGCCCTGAGGCGTCGAATGTGACTCTTTGAGTTTCCGTCCAGAGCGGCTCGCCGCCCTGCTCTTCCTTATAGAACGCGAACGTGACACGAACGGTTCCGTGAGCTGGTTTTCCGTCGATATCCTTCAGGACTCCCCCGAAGCGGATCACGTGCGGGATGGCAGCGTTGATTTCGGCCCTGGACTGCTGTGCGCTGAGTGAAGCAGCTGTCGTGAGGCCGAGGCAGAGGGCAAGAGTGAAACTGGCGCTTCTGGTCATGTTGATTTCTCCGTGGCAAGTTCCCTGGGTTGTGCTCCCAGGCGAAGGATTTTTCCTGCTGTTTCTAAGAACGGGGAAACAGCGGCAACTAGCTCACGAATTCTCAAAACAGCCTGCTCCACAGCGTTTCAGTCGCCCCAAGAGCCCACCTGCTTTGCTGCGATATACCGTTGACTTCAAACTGGTTCAGGGGGTAGTCTTTGGCCATAACGCGCACTTTCGCACCATGCTTTGGGGGACGCTGTGAGCCCAAAGGACCATCGGGATGAAGTCACCGAATTACTCGTCCGCTGGAATCAAGGAGATGTCGCGGCCAGAGATGCGTTGATTCCCATTGTTTACGACGAACTGCGTCGCGTCGCACAAAAGAACCTTTCCGGACAACGAAGTGACCTCACATTACAGGCGACCTCGCTTGTGCATGAAGCCTATCTGCGCCTTGTCAACCACAAGTTCGCCAACTTGCAGGACCGAACCCATTTCTTCGCGCTGGCTGCGAAAATGATGAGGCAAATCCTGGTTGACCATGCGCGTATGCACAATGCGGCAAAGCGCGGAGGCGGCGCTTTGACTGTGCTGCTGGACGAAAACAGTGTTGGGTCGAAAGAGACGATCAATCTTGACCTGATCGACCTGGACGCTGCGTTGAGGCGTCTGGCCAGCCTTGACGCGCGCCAATCCCAGCTCGTTGAACTACGTTTCTTCGGCGGACTATCGATTGAAGAGTCGGCAAGCATGGTCAATATCTCGACGGCAACCGCGAAGCGCGAGTGGGCTACTGCGCGGGTATGGCTCCATCACGCCATGGAAAGCGGAATTGGAGCATGACGCCGGAACGTTGGCAGCAAGTTAAGCAGGTGCTCGCGACCGTGCTCGAACTTGGTCCTGATGAACGTGCGCCCTATCTGGACAACTGCTACGCCGAGGACGGATCTCTCCAAGCCGAAGTCGAGCCCCTGCTGGACTCCGGTCAGCGGCTCAGGGAGGGGTTCATGGAAGAAGAAGACCTCGCCGCGGCTGCGCGTGCCCTTCCTGCCAGCGACAGTTCCTGGCTTGGGCATCGCGTCGGGCCCTACAAAGTGGTTGAACAAATCGGTGTGGGGGGCATGGCAGAGGTCTATCGCGCTTTCCGTGCCGACGATCAATATCGAAAGGAAGTAGCAATCAAGTTTGTTCGTGCCGGGCAGTTCGGCAACTCCGTCTTCGCGCGCTTCAAGATTGAACGCCAGATATTGGCCGGGCTCGATCACCCCAATCTGGCCAGGCTTCTGGATGGCGGAGCCACTGAAGATGGAATCCCTTACCTGGTGATGGAATTGATTGAAGGGCAACTCATCACAGCATATTGTTCAACCAAAAACCTTCCCCTCCGAAAGCGCTTGCAACTCTTTCTGCAAGTCTGTTCCGCTGTTCACTACGCGCATCAGCATCTGGTTATTCATCGCGACATCAAGCCGCAAAATATCATGGTCACCACCGATGGGATACCAAAGCTACTTGATTTTGGCATCGCCAGGATACTTGAGCCAGACTCGACGGATTCTCTCGCCGACCTCACAGCAACAGGCTTTCGAGCACTGACTCCGCGATACGCCAGTCCGGAACAGATCAAAGGCGAAGCGATGACCACCGCCACCGATGTGTATTCACTTGGCGTGGTGTTGTATGAGTTGCTCACTGGGGTCGGGCCATACGAAATGGCGAGTGTCGCAGTCCAGGATCTCCCCCGAATCGTCTGCGAAAAAGAGGTACAAAAGCCAAGTCTCGCCGTTGTTCACGCCGGGAAGCCGCCTGTATTGCAGGCATTCCGGGATGTAACTCCGGAAAAGCTGAGCAGGCAACTCAGGGGCGACCTCGACAACATTGTGCTCATGGCCCTGCGCAAGGAGCCGTCGCGCCGCTATGCATCTGTTAAAGATTTTCAGGAGGACATTCGCCGCCACCTTGAAAATATTCCAGTCATCGCGCGCAATGATACCTTCTGGTACCGCGCCAACAAGTTTGTCGTGCGACACAAAGCCGGGGTAGCCGCAACCGCCGCTGTCACCCTCATCCTCATCGCTGGCATTATCATCACGCTGAGAGAGGCGCGCATCGCCAAGCAACGATTTGACGACGTGCGCGCCCTCGCTGATTCCCTGATCTTCGATGTCCACGACGCAGTTAAGGACCTGCCCGGTTCCACGCCTGCCAGAAAAATCATTGTCGACCGTGCTCTTCAATATCTGAATTTGCTCGATCGCGAGTCGGCCGGCGATGTTCAACTTCAGCGCGAACTGGCAACAGCGTATGAGAAGGTTGGATCGGTGCAAGGCGACTATCTCGAGAACAATCTCGGCGATTTCGAGGGAACACTCGTCAGCTATAACAAGGCTCTAGAGCTTCGCAAGCAGATCGACGCCGCTTCAAAAGATTGGAACGATCGTCTCGCCCTGGCGCATGGCTATCGGCTCGTGGCCCACCAGTTATGGGCCAACGGCGACCCGACTGGCGCGCGCGATCCAATCGGGCGAGCCATTGCATTGTCAGACGCAATCAACAAGCAGCAGCCCAACAACTTCAAGATTCTCTATGAATTGGGTTCCGATCTCGATGTGTCGGGAAGAATCGGATATCCCGGCGATAGCGCAGCAAATCAGAAAGTGATCGATGACTATCGTCGTGCATTGTCCATGGATGAGACCTTGATGAAACTGCGACCGAATGACGTCTCTACACTGCACGGATACGCAACGGATCTGAGTAACGTGGGCACTAAGCTGGAAGGGCCGGACCCGCTGGGAGCTCTCAACTACTACAAGATGTCGCTGGAAATCAATCGGAGGTTGACGCAGCTCTCGCCAGACATCAGGTATCAACGCGGCGTCGCGATTGCGTATGGCTCCATCGGAAGCGTCTACGACGATATCGGCGACTACCCGCACGCGGTGGAAAACAACGTGAAAGACCTCGCAATTTATCAGGATCTAGTTCGTGCCGATCCGAAGAATGTATTGCTCCGGCAAGGACTCGCGATCACATATATCAACACCAGTACTTCATATCTCCGAGTGGGCAAGATTGCTTTAGCGTTGGACGACTCTGATCGAGGTCTCGAGATCATTCAGGCACTCGCCTCATCAGGCCCGCGAAATGCATTCCAGCAATACGTTTTTGCAGCAATTCTGATTGCCCGCGGTACAATTCTAACCGCTGCAAAACAGCCGGCAGCCGCAATGACAGTGCTTGAGCATGGCCGAGCGATTTACGAGTCCCTATACAAAGTAGGCAATACAAACCACGCGAATATCGCTGCGGCCGACGTTAAACTGGGAGAGGCAGCCGCTAAAGCAGGACACGATCAGGATGCCGCGAATTACTTCCACCAGGCATTAGCGGTCGTTGAACCTTTAGTCTCCTCGGCGCCCACCGACCTCGACGCAAAGTATGCGGCAGCCGATGCATATTCCGGTCTCGGTGACCTCAGCGTGAAGGCAGCCCGCCATCCCGGCCTTTCCAAGGTCCCGCGAAAGGCGTCCTGGACCGAAGCGCGTTCATGGTATTTGCTAAGTCAGAACACCTGGCGTCGAATCGATCATCCAAATCACACGGCTCCCAACTTCTTCCAGGTGGGAGACCCAGCGGTAGTCGCAAAGGACCTGAAGCTGACCGAAACCGCGCTCTCTTCCTTGCATTGAGCTTATTACCTTTGCATTATCCTAGTCGAAGACGCGGAGACCGGCGTCGGGGTTTGGTTCTCACCGACCGCTGAAATTTGTAGCACCGTCTCCTGAACGGCTGTCCTCAGGGTATCCCGGCCTTCAGAGACGCTGCCAGACCTAAAATTCCGGGCAATTGCGCCGTCCGTGGGAAATTCTTGCTAGTCTTGCGCGGCGCGAGCTTCGGCGGCCAGTAACTTCCAGCCGCGTGTTGTCGCCTCCTGTGCGAGCGCATTCAGTCGCTGCTGTTGGCTGGCAGACGAAAGTTGCGTCCGAGCCAGCAGTATCTGGGCTTCCAGAGCGAGCGGACCATAACCGTAGCGCTTGGCTATTTGCTGAGTTGTTTGCAACGACGTGGCGGCGGCCGCGTTTGTACCGGCCTTCGTCTGAAGGCGCGCAAGAGTGAGGTTGGCAATCAAGCGGTTTCGCGGAGTCAACTGGAGCTGCGCTTCAGCGATCGCGCGATTCGCAGTGGCGAACGCCTGCTCAGTGTCGCCGTGAGAAGCCTGTGCTCTGGCCAGCCAGGTAAGAATCAGCGATGCGGAGCTGTGGTTTCCGCGCTTGCGGGAAAGATCGGCGGCTTGTTGCAAATCATTGATCGCCGATTGAGACTGTCCCTGGAGCATCTCAGCAAATCCAATAGAACTGAGCACGTTCGATGTCACCTCGGGTTCGTCGGCGCTCTCAATCAGTTTGAAAGCTCCCCGATAGAGCCGGATGCCGCCGGCAAGATCATTCTGTTCGACCAGAACATCGCCCTGCCCGACGAGCGCATGTGCCAGTCCGCGGTTGTAGCCTGTCTTTCGATTGATCTCCTCTGAGCGCTTGTAGTCCTGCTGGGCCGCCTCGTAGGCGCCGCGTTCCATCTCCAGGTTGCCCATGTTTGTGAGCGTGACCGCTGTACCTCGCTGGTCGCCCGCCCGCTCAAAAAGCGTGAGCCCTTCCTGGTTCGATTTGATTGCCCCTTCGATGTCTCCTTCGGCATCCTGCACATTGGCGATATTTCCCACCGCGGAGGCAACGTTTCCATCAATGTGCAACTCACGATTTATTTCGAGATCCTTTGCGTAGTATCTGCGGCTCTCTGCCAAGTCGCCTTGATCGAAGAGAACATTGCCGATTCGTTCCAATGTGACCGCGGTATCGAACTTGTGGCCGACCTCTTGAAAAAGCGCCAGAGCCAACTCAAAGGTCGCGCGCGCATCCGGCAGTTTTCCGCTGTCGTACTGGACATCGCCTTTCATCAACAGGGCCACCGCCTCGCCTCGCCTGTCACCGGCAGCCTTATAGAAACCCTCTGCCTCCGCTGATGCAGCTAGCGATTCCTGTGCCTTGCTCATCCTTTCCAGTGCGGAGGCCTGCTGCCAGAGGCCTTGCGCGCGAATCAGATTCAGGTTCAAGTCCTTGCCAATCTGGTCTGCGCGAATTGATCCGGAGATCGCCCCTTGAAAGTCGCCCAGGTCCAAATCCAGCCTTGAGCACAATAGCTCGATGCGTGCTTGATCGACCTCAGGAATCCCCGACCAATTCAATGTCTTTAACGTAGCCAGTGCGTCTCTGGTATTGCCGGCAAGGTCTTGCGCGGTGGCCAGACGCAGTCCGTACTCCACATTGTCCGGATAAAAGGTAAACAGCGAGCGGAAGATTTCCGTCGCCTGTGCACCATCGTTCGATCGAATTGCAAGCTGGCCCCGCATGGCGAGCGATTGCTGGCGCGGCAGTCCCTCCGCCAACTTTACGGCGCGTTGCGCTTCCGCTAACGCTTCCGGTTCGTACCCGAGAGCATTCCAGGCGTCGGACAAAGCCAAATGCGTCCCCGCATGACCAGGCTCGATCTTTGCAGCCTTTTGCAGCAGGTCGCGGGATCCAAGCGCATCAAACAGATGCAGTCGATTAAGGCCTTCAGCGTAAAACTGCGCCGCGGTCGCATCCGTTGGCATCGACTTGCGCACGGCAGAAGAAGCCTCAGAAGTAAGTGCCTCGAGTCCCAACCGTTGCCGCAAATCCGAACCACTGGCAGCAACGACATCAAAGAGACTGGCGCTCTTTCCCGTCTTGATCAACACAAGCGATGGTGCATCCGACGAGAAGTTTTCCAGCCGCAAATCAAGACGCACCGGATCGCCGGCTTTTCCCCGATTTGGTTGATGCGTCACGGCAAACGAGCCATAGACGACCATGTCCGCTCCAAGCTGATGAGCGTACCGGGTGAGTGTTTCATGTGACGGCGTATCTGCCGGCGCTTCCGCAAGTCCTGCCCTCGCCACCTCTTCGCCGGGGATCACTCGGAGGCTTTCGCTGGCAGAGAGTTCCGCGGAAAGCATCTCGGCCAGCGCGGTAGAGAGCCAGCGGTCGCTTGAATCTCCATTCAGGTTCCGCAGGCCCAATACAGCCACTGACCTGCGCGGGAGAGGGTGCGCCGAGACCTCGCGCGTCGTTTGTTGCTGGTGGTCGCGGCGAAATACGAGAGTCATTGCAATAGCTACCAGAAGCGCAACAGGAACCGCGATCAATACCCATCGAGAGGTACGTCCGGGGTCAGGCCGCAATCCATCAGAGGCCGGTGCCGCTACTTGACCCACGACTAGTGAGTCAACGGCCACAGTACTTGCCGGTAGTTCAAGCTGCTTCACGGCCACAGGCGCGATGAACCGGTATCCCCGGCGGGGAACTGTCTCAATATAGATTGGCCGATCGGCGGAGTCCCTTAGAGCTTCGCGAACTTTATTGACCGCCACGCGAAGGCTCTTATCGAATTCGACGTAGGTATTTTCCGGCCAAAGATGCGCTTGAATCTCCTTCCGCGTAACGACTTCACCCGCCTGCTGGACCAGAAGGACCAGCAATCGCAAAGGCTGATCTTGCAGGCGCACCCTATGACCGCGGTGTGCAAGAGTGCCGTCCTGCGGGTTCAGAATGAAGTCCGCAAAAGCAAACGTCCTCGGTAACGATTGCAATCCTTGCATACGGAATCCAGGAATTGAACGGATAACTTGCAAAGAGCATACCATCGAACACAGTTAACATGCCCGCAAATTTCCCCATAATGCGCTGATAAATATCTGTTTATCTGTTAACAATCGCTTGATGGGCGGTTAATTTGACCCTTCCGTATTTCCATGCCGAAATGGGGTCAGCCGATTTTCCAGTGAGGTTCCCCATGTCCCCCGATACGAAATCTCGATCGAAAGTCTTCCTCCTTGCTATTGCCGGAGCCGTCGTCAGTACCGTGCTTGGCGCAACTTCGCAGCCCGGCATTGGTCAAACATTCGAGAATGCACCAGTCCCTCTGGCAGCAACCGCATCCACGTCGATTCCAGCCCTGGTTCCCTATGCGGGCATCGCGGTCAGCGCTGAGGGCAAGCCGCTCACCGACCCTGTCTCCATCACGTTCCTCATTTATAAGGACCCGCAAGGGGGAGAAGCACTCTGGGACGAGACCGAAACAGTCATCCCTGACGCAGCCGGAAAATTCAGTGTTCAACTTGGGTCCTCCCTGGCGAGTGGACTCCCCGCCGACTTGTTCATCAATGGTGAAGCTCGCTGGCTTGAACTGCATATCGCGGGCCAGCCCCAAAAGGCTCGGACGCTTCTAGCAAGCGTGCCGTATGCCTTCAAGTCAGCCGATACAGAGTTGCTCGCCGGCCACGGGGTCTCGGATTTTGTGACTCAGGACCAGCTTGCTCGGCTAACCCAATTGTCCGCTCGGTCAGGTCAACAAGGCCCAGCTCCGTCATCGCAATCCAACACCTCCGGCACAGTGACCGGCTCCGGCACCGTCGGCACAGTTCCGCTGTGGACCGGAACGCAAACGCAAGGGAATTCCGAAATCGTACAGGTGGGCACGGAGATCGGCATCAATGAACCCACTCCCGGCGCAACACTGGACGTGGGTGGAACAGCGATCTTCCGCGGAACCGCGACATTGCCGGAACAGAATACAGCAACACCTTCTGCCGGGTATCGCTCACAGTTGTTGGACTTCTCCGACAGTGCATGGTCGACAACAACCCATGCACCGGTTACGCAGACCTGGAGAATCTATGCCGCCGAAACCGGCAACAACACAGCCAACCCGACTAGCAGTCTCAACTTCCAGTTTCAGAATGGAGTTGGAAAATCGACTCCAACCGTCCTCTCCATCGCACAGAACGGGATAATTTCGTTCGCGCCGGGGCAGACGTTTCCGACTTCGGTTACCACATTTCCGAAGGGTGCCACGTTCGATGCTGAATCCTTCATGACCGGAAGTTCGACCGACTGGATGCTGGTAGCGACAAACACCAGCAGCAGTTCAAAAGGAACGATCCTCGGGCAGGCCAGCGCAACTGGAATCGGGGTTGAGGGCGCGTCTCCCGGAGGCGAAGGCGTAGAGGGCGCTACGGACACCGGATACGGCGTTTACGCAATCGCAAACACATCTGGAACGGCTGTGTATGGCGGTGCCTTCGGTACTGGTCCGGCCGGCTCGTTCTGGTCGCAGAATGCATCCGGGCCTGCTGTCGTGGTCAACAATATAGCCGGTGGAAATGGCATTTCTTCGACAGCGACCAACGGTTATGGAGGCATCTTCTCAAACAGCTCCACATACCAGGCAACGGTCTACGCGTCGAACACAGGCAACGGAAATGCTGGTTCGTTCAACAACAACAGCGCAAGTCGCGTCGCCCTGGCCGGAGTCAACGCATCGAGCGACGCAAACGCCATTGCGACCTACGGCTCTGTCCTAAACGGCAAGGCTGTGTATGGGACATCCTCGAATGGGTTCGCCATCTATGGCACGTCACTGAACCAGACCGGGGTTCACGGCGACGGATATTGGACCGGCGTCGAAGGCATTGCCGCAGGCGGCGCTCCCGCACTGGCGCATTTCTCGCCCGCGAATTCAACTGTCGGCGTTTTCGGCAGCGCAGGTGGTGTGGGAACTTCTGTGCTTCCGGTCGGCGTGGTCGGGGTAGCGGACGATGGCACAGCCGGATTCTTCGAGAACAACAGTGACCGGGTTTCGACAATTCAGTTATGGGCAGATGGTAACGCGCCGATTGGCGACATATTCCGCACGCTGGTAGCCTCAACTCCGGATGGAGTGTGCGGCTTCGGCAGCGGCGGGACAATGACCTGCACGGGCCAGGTAAAGTCGCTGGTCACCACGGCCGCCGCGCGCACCGTGGAGACCTACTCCGTGCAGTCGGCCGAGAACTGGCTGGAAGACTACGGTTCGGGGAGGCTTGGCAACGGCAGTGCGATCATCTCTCTGGACGCGGTCTTTGCTGCGACGGTAAACACCGGTGTCGAGTACCACGTCTTCCTTACCCCCATCGGAGACTGCAAGGGTCTCTATGTCGATCGAAAGACCGCGGGCAGCTTCGAGGTGCATGAGCTTGGCGGAGGCAAGAGCGACATTGCATTCGACTACAAGATCGTAGCCAAGCGAACCGGCCATGAATCGGAACGGCTGGTGGACGTGACGGAGAAGCTTCACACAGAACTTGATCACCGTTTGAGTCCGCGGACGAAGGATATGCAGACCGCGCCGGCATCCAGTCCGAACGCCACCGAAGCATCGCGTACTACCGCAAATGAGGAGAAATAAGCCATGATCAGTTCCCGTTTCATTGCCCTGGCCGCATCGGCAATGCTCGCGGCCTCCTGCACTTTCGCGACCCCCCAAGAGGCGACTGCCGCTACAGCCATTGATCAGAGCGGACATCAGCCACTCCCCACACTCGTGCCTTCACAAGGAACTCTGGCTCAATATTCCTCCCAGAAAGTTTCGCTGCGATTTGCCATTTACTCCACAGAGGAAGGTCGTGAGCCCCTGTGGAGTGAAGAGCAGACGGTCGAACTGGGAGCGAAGGGGGAGTACTCGGTTTTGCTGGGAGCTCAGTCCGCAAATGGGCTGCCGCCGCAATTGTTTGCCGCTGGTGAACCGCGTTGGCTTGCCGTTTCCGTCAACGACGCTGAAGAGGCCCGCACCCTTCTCGCCAGCGTTCCATACGCGATGAAGGCCGCCGATGCTGAGTCGCTTGCCGGCCATGCGGCCTCGGATTTTGTTACTCATGAGCAGCTTTCTCAATTTTCCCAGCTAGCCCAATCATCCGCTCGGTCCGCGCAGCAAGGTTCGGCCGCTCTGCCTCCGCAGCAAAACAGTTCCGGCACGGTGAGCGGTTCGGGCACCGCCGGCTCGGTTCCCATGTGGACAGGAACACAAACACAAGGAAATTCCGAAATTGTTCAAGTGGGCACAGATATTGGAATCAATGAGGCCACTCCTGGCGCGACGTTGGACGTGGGTGGAACCGCAATGTTTCGCGGGACGGCGACATTGCCGGCGGAAGCCACGGCTACCACATCTGCGGGCTATCGTTCCCAACTGCTCGATTTTACCGACAGCGCCTGGTCTACGACCACGAAAGCCCCAATTGCGCAGACCTGGAGAATCTACGCTACCGAAGCAGGCAACAACACCGCCAGCCCGACAAGCAGTCTCAACTTCCAGTTTCAGAATGGAGCGGGAACTGCAACACCTACTGTTCTGTCCATCGCGCAAACCGGCGTAATCAGTTTTGCGCCCGCGCAGACGTTTCCCGGAACCATCAAGAGTGTTGCAGCAGCCAGCCCGGTGACAGCAACAACAACGGCGGGAGCGGTCTCTTTGGGTCTGAATACTTCGGCTCTTGAGACCTCCCTGAACAGCGTCTATCCACAGCTTGGCTCTTACAACAAATTTACCTCGGGGGCGAGCTTTGGGGGCGAGACGACGCTGAGCGGAAACTCGACGGACTGGATGCTTGTGGCGACCAATGCCGGTGCAGGCAAGGGAACGATCCTCGGCCAGGCCGTTGGCACCAGCACAGGTATTGAAGGTGCTTCACCGGGTGGGATTGGCGTAGAGGGTGCTACAGATACTGGATACGGCGTTTATGGGATCGCGAATACGTCAGGAACGGCAGTATACGGCGGTGCATTCGGTAGCGGCCCTGCGGGTTCGTTCTGGTCTCAGAATGCTTCAGGACCCGCTGTGAATGTCAGCAACGTCGCTGGCGGGGACGGGCTGCATTCAAGTTCGACGACGGGACTCGGGATCAGCGGCAGTACAACCAGCGGTTCGGGAGTCTATGGATACGCGACGACCGGATCGGCCATCACCGCCGTGGCGTCGACAGGATTCGCCGGTAATTTTTCGAACAACACCACATACAACGCCACAATCAGCGCGACAAACAACGGAGCAGGGAATGCGGGAATCTTCAACAACAACAGCGCTTCGCATGTCGCTCTGGCCGGTGTGAATGACTCCACCGACAGCGCTGCAATCGGAACATATGGGAGCGTTTCAAACGGAGACGCCGTGTATGGTGTTTCCACTGCCGGATCAGGGATCTATGGAACCTCCACTTCCGGGTTTGGCGTTTACGGAACCACCGCCGGGGGCACAGGTATCAGCGGTGTTGCCGGAATCGCAACCGGTGCCGCAAATGGCGTGTATGGCTATTCGTCCACGGGAATTGGCGTCTTCGCAGCCACGTCAGAGTCAGGTGCTGAAGCGCTCTACGCCGATGGAGGGACAAATAGTCCAGGAGTCTATGCTCAGTCGGTCAATTCGTCTGCAGTTATTGGCCATTCCACCAATGCGAATGGGGGATTCTTCGTAACCGAAAACTCAAACACGACCGCATTGGGAACGTTCAACGAGGGAAATGGCGACTCCGGCGCTCTGTTCAGTGTATTCAGCGCAGGGTCTCCCAAAGGTTCATGCGGCGTGGGAGGCTCGGGAAGTCTTAGCTGCACCGGGCAGTTAAAGTCGCTGGTCGATGCAAGCGGCGGAACGCGCAAGGTGGAGACCTACGCGGTGCAGTCGCCCGAAAACTGGATGGAGGACTTTGGTTCAGGCGAGTTGCAGAAGGGTGTTGCGGTGGTGAAGATTGATCCCGTGTTTGCCGAAACGGTAAGTGAGACAGCCGATTATCACGTCTTCATTACGCCTAACGGCGATTCGCAGGGCCTTTATGTGATTCGCAAGACGGCGGATTCATTCGAGGTGCGGGAGTCTGGCGGAGGAACCTCTTCGTTGAGCTTCGACTTTCGCATCGTGGCAAAGCGGCGTGGCTATGAAGGGCAGCGACATGTAGACGTCACGGAGCGCTTCAAGGCAGAAAAAGCGATTCTGCCGCCGCACAGACGGGCGGATATGGCCGCTCACGCCGCTCATGCTGAAGTGGAAGCTAACCCGGTAGAGCCGCATTCAGTGCCGGTCGACACTGGAACTCGACATGGAGTTGGCCCTGAACCAGCAAACCGTCCGTAAGCAATTTGGGAAGCACAGTCGAGGTAGTTCATACGCAAAACAAAGACTCCTCAAGCTCCACCCATCGTGACCCGCGCCGTCCGTGCATCGGAGTCTCTCTCGCCGAGAACCCAGGGCTTAGAATTCCGGTCGTTTGGTATGCTCCCAAAATTCCGGGCTAACCTCATCTCTAAGGGCGAGAATCTAACAAACTCCCCGAAGCTTTAAATCTGGTAAGGAAATTGCCATTTTCACTCAATTCAGCGATACTGACCTTGGCCCGAACGCGAAGCAATCAACTGCCAAGTTCCATTCCAAGTGACTGATGTTATGTCACTTGCCTAGGTACTCTAGCCGGCAACTTTAGAGCAGGTGAAAGTTCGGGTGTTTGGCATCGATCTGAGAGAAAAGCGGTCTTACTAGCAGAGTTACTAGCAATACGTTGGCCGCCTATTTCTGTTAAGTTATTGAAAGTAAAGGCGCTATCGTCTAGGGGTTAGGACGTGAGATTCTCAATCTTAAAACACGGGTTCGATTCCCGTTAGCGCTACCAAACGATCTGGATCCACCGAGTTATCCCACAACACACTCAAATTTGAATGTGAATTAGAAATATTGAATAGAAAAGAAAATTCGCGCTTATAGCATAGTCTTCCTGCCCCTTCTACCTGTTTCATACCCAACAAATCCTTGACAAATGCCTCTGCCCGCGGTTAGATTGCAGTCTCCCGCATCGTATTCGTCAAGTCCCCAATAACAGGAGTCTGGTCAATGCGTCACGCCTTGCACGTGCTGATTGCTGTTTGCTTCTGCGGTGTCTTTTCCCACTGCCAGACCGCGGATGAACTGATTGCGAAAAACATTCAGGCCAGGGGCGGGATGGAGAAGCTGAAGGCCGTCAAGACGCTTCGCATCAGTTGCAGACTCGAGAGCAGTGGCGGCTTTACCGCCGCTTCGGGCCAGGAGAACGAGCGACCTAACCTGGTTCGGGCCACATTCTCCTTGCAGGGCATGACGGCTGTGCAGGCGTATGACGGCACGACTGGCTGGCAGATTCAACCCTTTGGCGGGAAGAAGGACCCGGAGTTGATGGGCGAAGACGATGTACGCGACCTGCTGCTGGTCGCAGACTTCGACGGGCCGCTGGTCAGTTACAAAGAAAAAGGCAGCACGGTGGAGTATCTGGGCCACGATGTTGTGGATGGCGACGATGCGTTGCGCCTGAAAGTGACATTGAAGAACGGCGATATCGTTTATGACTACCTCGATCCTGATACGTTCATGGAGATCCGTCGAGGGATTCAACAGTTCGTCCGTGGCTCGGTCCGAGAACGGTTGATGGGATTCGGCTCCTACAAGCCGGTGGCAGGGGTGATGTTTCCGTTCTCAATTTCGCAGGGAACGAAGGAAAATCCTGAAGACTCAACAACCACCGTCCAAAAGTTAGAAGTGAATGTGGCCATCGATCACGCTGACTTTGCCCTTCCCGCTTCGCTGAAGGCGGGACTTGGAGCAGAAAAGAAGTAATCCGGCCGCTCCTTGTGGCTGGAAGCGGCATTTCTCACCGGAAAAAGGACTCGCACACATGAATGGTTCCGCTCGATTTTCTCCATTTCGGCCATCTTTGCGCGCATTTGCTGCTGGCGCTGTGCTGCTCTACGGGGTCTGCCTCGCTGGAGCGCAGGCACCTTACCGCTTCGATGCAGCCACTGTTTCAGGATTGCCGGCGCGCAACATCGGGTCGGCAACTATGAGTGGACGCATCGCCGCACTGGATGGCGTCGAAGAAGACGGCCGCATCATCGTGTTTGTGGGTGCGGCAAGCGGCGGCGTTTGGAAGTCGGTAAACGGTGGCACGACTTACAAGCCAGTGTTCGATCGCGAAGATGTGCAGTCGATTGGGGCGATAGCGATTGATCCCTCGAATTCAAAGACGGTTTGGGTTGGCACCGGGGAAGCTTGGATGCGCAACAGCGTGTCCGTGGGCGACGGTGTCTACAAGTCGACCGACGGCGGCGAGAATTGGACCAATGTCGGTCTAAAGGACTCGGAGCACGTTGCCAAGATTCTGGTGAATCCCACCGATGGCAGCGACGTGCTGGCTTGCGCCACAGGACATCTGTGGGACGACAACGACGAGCGCGGAGTTTTCCGTACCACCGATGGCGGCAAGACATGGAACAAAGTTCTTGCCGGGGCGAACGGATCGAGTGGCTGCGCCATGATCGCGAGCAGCAAACAGGAGCCGAAGACCATCTACGCGGCTATGTGGGATTTCCGGCGACAGGGCTGGACATTTCGTTCTGGAGGCCCGGGCAGCGGTCTCTTCAAGTCCACCGACAGCGGCGCGCATTGGAGCGAAGTCACCGACAGCAACGCTAAGGGTCTGCCGCCCAAGCCGTGGGGCCGCGTTGCGGTGCAGGTGGCGCCCTCTAAACCGCGAACGATTTTTGCGAACATCGAAGCGGAAAAGGGAAGAGGACTTTACCGGTCCGACGACGGAGGGGCGACATGGACCGCGCTCGATGCCAGCAATTACGTGGTGTGGCGCCCGTTTTATTTCGGCAATCTGATCGTCGATCCCAAGGACGAAAACAAGATATTCAAACCTGACCTTATTCTGCTTCTGAGCAATGATGGAGGAAAGAGCTTCAATGTGGTTTCAGGTTCGGCGCACGGCGACTTTCACGATGTGTGGATTGACCAGAAGAATCCGAATATTGTGATTGCCGGCGATGACGGAGGCCTGTGGCGCAGCGAAGACGGCGGCAACCGGTGGAAGCACCAGTTGAACCTGCCGGTTTCGCAGTTCTATCACGTGAGCACAGACAACGCCGACCCTTACCGTGTCTACGGCGGCTTGCAAGACAACAGTTCATGGGTGGGTGCTTCGTCGTTTCCAGGCGGAGTCGCCAACTCGAATTGGGAAAACATGTACGGCGGCGATGGCTTTTGGATGTTTGAGGACCCTTCCGATCCGGACTACCTTTACGCGGAAGCTCAAGGGGGAACCATCGGACGGGAGAACCGATACACTCACGAGACCCGCGACCTCCATCCCTGGCCCAATTACGGCGAAAAAAAGCTGCGCTTCAATTGGAATACGCCGATTCACATGAGTCCCAATGAGAAGGGAACGATTTATATTGGAGCACAATTCTTGTTCCGCTCGCGCGATCACGGCCAGTCCTGGGAGCGCATCTCGCCGGATCTGACGACCAACGATCCGGAAAAGCAGAAGCAGGAAGAATCGGGAGGCGTAACCGTCGACAACTCCTCGGCGGAAATGCACACCACAATTTATTCAATCTCGGAGTCGCCCAGGAATGGCCAGGTCATTTGGGTTGGCACCGATGACGGCAACGTGCAAGTTACTCGCGACGGAGCTAAGACCTGGACAAATGTGGTGGGGAACGTCAGCGGCCTGGGAAAGAATTCGTGGGTCACGACAATCGAGGCTAGCCGCTTCGACGAAGCCACCGCCTATGCCACATTCGACAGGCACACGTTTGGCGACATGAAGCCCTACCTGTACAAAACCACTGATTACGGGCAAACGTGGAAGGCGCTTCCGACACAGGAAAACGGCGTCCGCGGATTTGCCCACGTCATCAAGGAAGACACAGTCAATCCGAATCTGCTGTTTCTGGGCACGGAGTTCGGACTTTGGATTTCAATCGATGGCGGGCAACACTGGGCGCAATACAGAGGGTCGGAATTCCCAAATGTGCCGGTTGATGATATTGCTTTGCAGGCGCGAGAATCCGATCTGGTGCTGGCAACTCACGGGCGCGGCATCTGGATCGTCGACGATATCTCTCCTTTGCGCGCGCTGACTCCGGACCTGATGACGAAAGAGGCCACGCTTATTCCCGGCAGACCTTCGATCCAATACTTCGAAGTCGGAGGGGGCTGGGCGGAAGGAGATGAGACCTTTCAGGGAAGGAACCGGCCCTCGGACGCGCAAATTACCTACTACCAGAAAGGACGGCACATCTTCGGTGATCTGAAGATCGAGATTTTCGATCAGGACGGCAAGCTGGTCGACACGGTAGCCGGAACGAAGCATCGGGGCCTGAACCGGGCGGGCTGGGGAATGCACATGAGGCCACCGGCGGTTGCGCCGGCGGCTTCGGCGCTTGGTGAGGCAATCGTGGGACCACGCGTGCTTCCAGGCAAATACACGGTGAAGCTCACCAAGGGAGATCAAACTTACACCGAGCAACTGAATGTTGCCATGGATCCGCGGGCCAAGTATTCAATCGACGAGCGAAAGGCGCAATTCGATCTCGCGATGAGGCTCTACAAGCTGCTGGAGCACATGACGTATGGAGTTGAGGCGATGGAAGGGGTCCGTGACGAAGCCAATGAGCGGGCGGCCAAGCTTCCCGAAAGCGATCCGCTACGTTTGACTTTGCAAAAGCTCGCAGCGGACTGCGAGACCTTACGCTCGAAGATCGTCGCGACTAAAGCAGGTGGCATGATTACCGGCGAAGAACGGATTCGCGAACTGCTAGGTCAGCTTTATGGTTCGGTGATGGGATACGACGGCAAGCCCACGGATTATCAGGTAGCCCGGGCCGATTCACTGGGTCGCGAGCTGCAGGATGTGATCGATGACTTCCAAAAGCTCACACAAAAGGAATTGCCGGGAATCGACATTGGCTTAAAGAAGAAGAAAATGGATTCCATCACAGTTCTCGCAGAAGAAAACTGGCAGAAAAAGAATGCGGAATCTTCGCTGGCCAACGGCGCAGGAATGCGTACAGAAGAAAATCATGTCCGAGAGATCGATTAGGATGCGAGTGACGAAGCATCGCGGCAAGAGAGTCTGATTGCCACTCATGACCCGTTCGCCGTCATTCGTCGAGGCCATCTTGTCTTCATCGTTTAGGCAGGATTGAAAAGATTGGGGATATTTGCCGATAGCCGATTTGAGCAGATTCCTCCTGGAGTTAACGAAGAGAATTACGCAGGTTAGCGGGTTTCAGAGGCTGTTAGGTCAACAATGCGCCAGTCCAGTCTGCCATCGCATTTATATCGGCAACTCATTGTCCCCACGCTTCTTCCGCACCCATGCCCTTGGTGCTCGCAACATACAAAATGTTTTTTCTGTAATAATCGAGATGAGTGAGCGAGATGTTTACCGGACAACTGAGCTTGAGCGGTCCAATCGACTCTGCGGGCCAAAAGGTAACACCAAACGGTATCGCCGATGCGGAAGCGGGCGAGGCCACTTTCGCACTTCTGTTTGAATCTGCCCTGGAGCTTTCCGCCATGGACTGTTCTGCGGCCGACACTCCCAGCACTCCCTTCGATGCGGATTTGGATACCGGGGATCTCCCCGCCAGTCTCAGTTCAATCCGACTTGGAACGACGGCCGGCAGTGCCTCGCTCAGCCCTCTCCTGGCCCCGGTCGGACATCCTCTACCCGTTGCAGCGACTGACTCAAAGCTCAATGATTGGCAAAGCGATGGCAACCTTGCATCGCAGCCTGGATTCACCGGGACAATCAACAAGGATGAACTTTCCAATTGGATGGACGCTCACGCGTTGACTCACTCCAGCCACCGTTGCGCAATGTATTGCCGGATGGGTATGGAGGCTGCGGGACTCAACACCGCGGATCGTCCTCTATCAGGAGATGCCGGTGACTACGGCCCCTTCTTAATGAGGCACGGTGCGCAAGCTGTCTCACAGGATTCGTACGTTCCACAAGTTGGAGACGTGGTTGTTTTTGATAAGACAAGCCAACATCCGTTCGGCCACATTCAAATGTACGACGGCCATCACTGGGTATCGGATTTCGTGCAACATGGCATATCGCCATACAATGACGCAGACAGCGCGCCTCCGTTTACCATCTATCGTTTTGCATGAGATCGACTCGGCGCTCGCATGTGCGGATCTCTGAGAATCTATCTAAGAGCTCTAAAGATTGAAGGGTATGGAGCTCATGCCGTACGTTAAAGGCGAGTTCCGGTCTCGATTCGAGGCACAAATCTTTATTGGCGTTGTGATGTACGGGCTGGAGCTCGTATCCTTCGATTGATGAACTTCTCCGAAACTTCCCTACTCGTTCTTATCTCCCCAGCGGGACACGCTGAATTGTGCGCCTGCGAAGAGGATCAGGCCGGAGACATAGGCCCAGAAGAGCAAGCCTACCGAGACAAAGAACGGACCGTATAACGCGCGAAGATCGAGGTGGGGCAGCACCAGCACAAACACTACTTTAGCCAGCAGCCATACAATACCAGTCACTATCGATGTGCGGAGAATGGGGCGCCAGGGGACTTTGCGGTTGGGCAGTATCCAGTAGATGCAAAAGAAAAAGACGATCGCCGCGACTCCGGTGGATAGAGCGAGCCACGTTTCACTTATTCCTTTGTAAAAGAAGTTATCGGTATTGTGAGGCAGAATTGTGGCTAGCCTCGCCTGCGCCCAGGTATTTACCAGAATGCTGATGAGCGCGAGAGCGACCATCAGCAGCGCGAGGCCGAAAGCGACTATCTGGTTGGAAATATAGTTGCGGCTCTTTGTAACTCCCCAGGCCTGATTGAGCGCTACTTCGAGGGGCAGAAAGATTCCTGTACAGGAGATGAGAATCATGACCAGCGAGAGGAACTGCACGCCGTGATGCGGAACCACCTTCTCAAGGCCGTAGGTCAAAAATCCCGTGCTCGCGGTCGATGGTAAGAAATAGTTCACCATGTCGCTGACCACGTTCACCATTGCAGTCGATTTGAAGACCGAGAGGGAGATGGTGTAGAGCAGGACGATGAAGGGGATGAATGAAATGATGGCGTTGGCGGAGACGCTGAATGCGTAGGTGTGGACCTCGCTGTCAAGCAAGTAAGCAATGAGGGCCTTGCCGTCGCTGCGCCAGCGGAACCATTTGGAGCGGGAGACGGGAACCAGGTCGTTCTGATCGGCGACGACGACTGGTTCGTGCTTCGTACCGGGATCTGAAACCTGAACCAAGTGTTGCTCCTTTGTGCGATGGCGTCCTTGCGGCAGGGCTACGTTTAGATAGTCCCGAAATTGCCGGATGGCTGCTGCTTCAAGGATAGCCTCCTTGAAAAGTTTTTGCGCCGAGTCCAAATCGCCGAACTCTCGATCCTCATGTCTCCTTCATTTTCTTATTGCATCCTTATCGAATTCCTGCCATAACAAAAATACGGTTGGTGCACGCTGACCGTGAACTAACTCGAGGATGGCTTTTGCTTTGGGAGTATCAGTTCTTCAGAGGTTCAACTCAAACTTGGAAGCATGTCGAGCTGCTGCGCGTGCACCTGGCCGGTGTACAAGGGCGGCTCGCGGCGTCTTCAGGCTGGATGTGTTCATCTTCGCTTGACGAGTGGATTGAGCGCAAGAAGCGTTGAGTTTGAACCCTGGATAAGTCAAGGAGGTCTGACGTGAAAGAGCAAGGCGTAGTGAAGTGGTTCAATGGCGCCAAGGGATTCGGTTTCATTCAACGTTCAAGCGGTGAAGACGTGTTTGTGCATTTCTCCGCAATTCAGGAGAACGGATACAAGACTCTGAATGAGGGCGAGTCGGTGGAGTTTGTTTGCCAGCAAGGGCCCAAGGGTCTGAGCGCTGCCGATGTTACAAGAGTTGTATAACTTGATTTGATTTCGCCTTCGGGACTGAACGTCTGCTGTAACTCGGTTTCACGCTCACAATAAGTTGGATTGATTCGGTGGAGTTGGCTCGGAGCGCAGCTTGGCACGCGCCCATTGCGCGGCACTGCGCAGACGATGATCTGCGACTTGAGTCCACTGATCGAGCACAGGGATAAAGCGGGAAAGACCGCTGTTGCCCATGGCTACGGCTACATTGCGCCGCAGCCCCTGATAGCCCGTGCGGCGAATGGGCGAGCCATTGAAGAGCTGTTCGAACTGCGATTCATCTAGCTGGGACAGCCAATCCAGCGATGGATTTACCAGCTCGCTACGGGGTTCCAAATCTAAGTCGACACTTATGGGAGCCTTGCGATTCCAGGGACAGACATCCTGGCAGATATCGCAACCGAAGATCTGGCGGCCTGTTCCTTCCATCAAAACTGGATCAATGGGCCCGCGGTGCTCGATGGTGAGATAGGAGATGCAGCGGGTTGCGTCCATCTGATAGGGAGCGATCAGCGCGCCGGTGGGACAGGCGTCGAGGCAACGACGGCAGGTTCCGCAGCGGTCTGGAACAGTGAGCGGGGGCAGCTCGCCTTGGACAGGCAGCGAGGTTAGAAGAACCGCAAGAAATCCATACGAACCAAGTTTTGGGTGGATGAGGCAGGTGTTCTTCCCTGTCCAGCCAAGACCCGCTGCTGTGGCCAAAGCGCGCTCGACTACTGGACCGGTATCAACGTAGCCGCGGGCTTTAAAGGCTCCGAATTGTTCATGCAAACGAGCTTCGATTGACACGAGACGCTTCTTGAGCACCTTGTGGTAATCGCTGGGGCGACGGACCCCGTTTGCATCTTTGCGGGTACTCCAGGCATAGCGAGCGATCCAGCCTGCGTCCCCTGTAGCGGGGTCCGTGGAACGCGGTTGGGCGCTGTTGTAGTTGACAAAGCAGACGATGGCCGAGCGCGCCCAGGGAAATGGTATTACGGCCTGAGACCGCACGAGCTGCCCGGTTTCATCCTTGCGTTCAAGGTAGTGCATGGTCCCCGCACGTCCAGCGTCAATCCACTCCTCAAAGCGCGCAGCATCCCGCGCGTCATTCTCATGGGGGAGCGGGACGAGGCCGGCCTCGGTAAAGCCGGCCTCGATGGCGAGCGCACGCGCCTGTTGAGGAGGCAGTTTGGGCTGGGGGAGTACCGAATTGATTAACTCAGGAAACACGGAACCTCTGGCACTCCTTTTTGCGTAAGGGATAGTGTGTCCGATTGCGAACGCCGGGAACGGAAATTGAACACCCGGAAGCGCAGACATGGATTGCGGAAGGCCGCTATCCCCTGTGATTGCAGCATATCCCCTTCTGGCAGCTTTGGCCGCCAGAGTGCAATTACTTAGGCACTAGGCTATTGCGAAAGAAGATGGCCTGGGAACAAATATTGGCTTCCCTAAGGAGTTTTTTATGACAACTACAATACTCGACCTGACAGCGACCACGATATTCCCCGTGGGAGAACCGGCCGAAGTGAGCGAATTGGTGACAGGCCAACTGGTGAAGGGCGAAGACGCGCGACTGTTGGAGCAGGTGGGCCCTCTGGTCCGCGAGCGTAACGTTACGCTGGACTTGGCTGGAGTGGATCGGATCGACGCGGCCGGCATTTCGGCGTTGGTGGCACTTTACCTGATCGCGCGGGAATCCGGGCACCGTTTCGCCGTGACGAATGTGTCGGCGCGGGTGGGCCAGATTCTCGCAGTTGTTGGTTTGGATCGGGTTTTGCTTTCCCACAATGCGGTTCACAGTTCGCAATATGGCCCGCGGCTGCATCGCGCAGCGGCATGAGTTCCTAGGCCAAGCCCTGAAACCCCAGTCTGGCTGCGGTTCCCGTATCAAATTGCGGAAATTCCCCGTTAGGAACGCAACTCCATAATTTTGGTCCATGAATCGTCTGTGACGAGTGGCACATGCAACGGTATACTGACGGCGCTATTTGTACTTGCGACAGAATAACGCCGCGACGCGCTGTCAGTTGCCTGGATGACTCGCACGCGCTCAGCCTTTTACCGCTTTCTTGTTGGATTGCTGAGCCTCCGTACCGCCACCCCGCTACCGGGAGCCGCATTCGCGGAAATCTAACATACGGAGGCTTTACCCCATGGCGCAGGGCGTGGTGGATCAGGCGTCTGCCTCGAAGGCAGACTCGACTTCAACCCCAACACAATATGTGTATTTTTTTGGGGGCGGAACAGCAGACGGCAACGGAAAGATGAAGGATGTGCTGGGCGGCAAGGGTGCTGGTTTGGCAGAAATGACCCTCGCAGGATTGCCAGTGCCTCCTGGATTCACGATTCAGACCGAGGCTTGTCGAGAGTACATGCGCGGCGCTGTAAGCCCTGAAGTCGACGTCGAAATGTACGCCGCTTTGGAACACCTTGAGAAGCTTCAGGGACAGAAGCTGGGCACGGGCGACAATCCGCTGCTGGTTTCAGTTCGTTCGGGCGCAAAGTTCTCCATGCCCGGCATGATGGATACCATCCTTAACCTGGGACTGAACGACCAGGCAGTGGAAGCGCTGGCCAAACTTAGCAATAATCCTCGTTTTGCATATGACTCCTATCGCCGCCTGATTCAGATGTTCGGCAGCGTGGTTCTCGATATTCAGAAGAAGCATTTCGAACATATTTTCGATCGCATCAAGGAGCGCGAGGGGGTCAAGTTCGACTACGACCTTACACCCGAAGCCCTGAAGCAGATCATCGTCGATTACAAAAAGCTGGTTCGCAAAGAGACCGGCAAGGATTTCCCACAGGGGCCGCTGGATCAACTGGTGCAGGCGAGGGACGCGGTTTTCAGAAGCTGGCAGAATGAACGCGCCAAGACCTATCGCCGCATCAACCATATCGACGACTGGCTGGGTACAGCGGTCAATGTGCAGGCCATGGTGTTTGGCAACCTCGGCGAAAATTCAGGCACAGGCGTGGGCTTCACGCGCAATCCGGCGACGGGCGAGCATGCCTTCTTCGGCGAGTATCTGATGAACGCGCAAGGCGAGGACGTGGTGTCAGGCATTCGCACGCCACTCTCGATCAGCGAATTGGAACGGGCCATGCCGAAGGTGTACGACCACTTGCGGGCAGTGACCTGGAAGATGGAAAAGCACTATCGCGATATGCAGGATTTTGAGTTCACCATCCAAGATGGGACGCTCTACATGCTGCAGACGCGCAATGGCAAGCGGACTGGTCTGGCTGCCGTTCGCATCGCCATTGATATGGTTCGTGAAGGGCTCATCTCACAGGAAGAAGCGATCTTCCGGGTTGAGCCTAATCAGTTGTATGACTTCTTGGTTCCTCGCCTTGTAGAAAAGGGCGAGAAGATTGAAGTTCTCGCGACTGGCCTGCCTGCGTCTCCTGGCGCGGCTGTGGGACAGATCGTGTTCTCCGCCGAGGACGCCGTAAAGTTCCATCAGAGCGGCGCTTATCGGGTCATCATCCTGGTACGCGGCGAGACAACGCCTGAAGACATCGCGGGCATGGAAGTGGCGACAGGCATTCTCACCTCACGCGGCGGCATGACATCGCATGCAGCCGTCGTCACACGCGGCATGGGTAAATGCTGCGTGGCCGGTGCCGGTGACTGCACGGTCGATCTCGAAAACAAAGAACTCCGCGTGAAGGGCCGCACCTTCAAGCAGGGCGATTGGATTTCCCTGGACGGCACCACCGGCCGCGTCATTGCAGGCCAGCTCAAGACTCTCCCCGCACAGCCCGACGATCCCGATCTGGTCAAGTTCATGAGCTGGGTCGACCCGGTTCGCCGGCTCAGGATTCGCGCCAATGCCGACGTACCGCGCGATGCCAAGCAGGCTCGCCTGTTCGGCGCGGAAGGGATTGGGTTGTGCCGCACCGAGCACATGTTCTTTGCCGAAGACCGCATCGGACATGTGCGCGCCATGATCCTCTCAGAAACCGAGAAAGATCGTCGCGATGCGCTGAAGAAGCTTTTGCCCATGCAGCGCGCCGACTTTGTGGGCCTCTTCAAGTCGATGGAATCTTTGCCGGTGACGATTCGCCTCCTCGATCCTCCGCTGCATGAGTTTCTGCCGCAACGCGAAGATCTGCTGGTCGAAATCTCTCACCTCGAGGACACCAAACCCCGCTCGCCGAGGCTCAAGGAACTGCGTCCGCTGCTGGCCCGCGTTCAGGAACTGCACGAGACCAACCCCATGCTCGGATTGCGCGGATGCCGCCTCGGCATCGCCTTCCCTGAGATCACAGAAATGCAGTCGCGCGCCATCTTCGAGGCCGCGGTAGCCGTCAAGGTCAAGGGAGGCGATCCGCATCTGGAAATCATGGTTCCACTCATTGGCTCGATTGAAGAAATGCGAAACCAGGCAGCTATTGTCCGCCGCATTGCCGCTGATGTCTTCAAGGAGAAGGGTGAAACCGTGGACTACATGGTGGGCACCATGATCGAGCTCCCGCGGGCTGCCCTCACCGCCGATCAGATTGCCGAAGAGGCCGAGTTCTTCAGCTTTGGAACCAACGACCTGACGCAAACCACGTTTGGCATTTCCCGTGACGACATCAACCACTTTCTGCCGGCCTATCTCAAGGCCGGCATCTTCAAACAGGATCCCTTTGCCACGCTGGACCAGGCGGGCGTTGGGCTGCTGGTGAAGATGGCGACGGCCAAGGGACGCAATACACGGCCCGACCTGAAGGTTGGCATCTGCGGCGAGCATGGCGGCGATCCTGAGTCCGTCAAGTTCTGCCACAAGATCGGGCTCAACTATGTTTCCTGCTCGCCTTTCCGGTTGTTGACGGCAAGGCTGGCGGCGGCACAGGCGGCGCTGGAAGAGCGCCAGGGCAGCTTGGCTCACACGAACAAGTAGGCTGCAAAGTGAACTTGGATTAACATGAAGGGCATCCGCTTCGCCGGATGCTCTTTTTGCATCTGACGATTCTAAACCCAGTTAAGAAACATCTGCCGTATTCTGAAACCGGGCAACACCACCCAATTCCTGCAATCGGATCTACCTCTCGCGAACGGCAAACTGCGCATTTCCTGCATCTGAGTGAATTGGTGACCGATTTTTGTCTTGCGAAAACCAGGCCACACGCCTAATTTTCCATCATTTTTTGAGATACGAGGTATTGATCTACACATGTTGATACGCCTGGCGTATGACCTTCAATTCAACGTGCCGTCCGAAGTCGCAATGGTTGTGCTGCTCAACGTACATCCGACGCGAGTCCACGATTTGCTCGAACCGGACGAGCTGCAGATAGAGCCGAAAGTGGACGCCAAGAGCTACTTCGACAGCTTCGGCAACCACTGCGTGCGGTTTGTAGCACCACCCGGGCATCTGCGGTTAAGTAGCTCGACGTTGATCCAAGACTCCGGCCAGACGGACGAGGTGAATTGGGACGCGCGCCAGTCGGCCGTGGGCGACCTTCCTGACGAAATTCTGCGTTATCTCCTGAACAGCCGCTACTGTGAAGTGGACCGCCTTTCATGCGTCGCGTTTGAATTATTTGGACACACGGCTCCGGGATGGGGTCGTGTGCAGGCTATCTGTGACTGGGTGCACAACAAGGTGGCCTTCAATTATCAGCATGCACGACCCACGAAGACGGCCATGGATGTGTACACCGAGCGCGTGGGTGTGTGCCGCGACTTCCAGCATCTGGCCATTACCTTCTGCCGGGCGATGAATATCCCGGCGCGCTATGCAACGGGCTACCTCGGGGATATCGGCGTACCTCTGCGGCTGCCGATGGATTTCAGTGCATGGTTCGAAGTGTGGCTGGACGGTCGCTGGTGGGCATTCGATGCACGGAACAATGAGCCTCGCATTGGGCGCATTTTGATGGCGACGGGATTGGACGCGGCGGATGTTGCACTGACTACGTCGTTCGGACAGGCAAACCTGAGCTACTTCTTTGTTGTGACTGAGGAAGAGATTCCGGCCCCAACTTCGTCCATCGTCGAGCAGGTTCTGGAGCAGGATCTGGCGCTGTAGCTGCGCTACTTCGTGTCTCCGCCGGGAGCAAAGTAGCCTTCGCGGGTCACCACTTGCAGGTCTTCCTTGTTGGCTTTGAGGGCGATCTTGTGGAAGCCGCCGTCTTTGTCTACCACGTCGGGAGTATAGGTGAGCAGATACTGGCCGCGCAGTTCCTCGGCTATCTGGCCGTAGATTTCTTCCAAGTTGTCTTTCTTCTTGGCTTCGAAATAGCGGCCGCCGGTACGGGTGGCGATCTTCTCCATGATCTTTTTGCCGTCTACGCCGTTTGCGGCGGTGGTGTCGGGACCGCGCCGGCCGCCACCGCCGGGATAGCCTCCGCCTCCGCCTGGATAACCACCGCCGGGATATCCTCCGCCTCCCATACCCCCGTGGCGTCCTCCCTGATTGGGGAAGCCGTTATTTTCCTGCTCGCCTTTGAAGTAGATGGTGTAGATGGCGACGTTGGCGTGGTCCGCCGCATCGATGGCGTCGTTGAGAGTCTCTTTGCTGCCACGGTCTGCGCCGTCTGAGAAAACGACCAGGGCCTTGCGGCCGTCTTTGGTTTCCATGAGGTCATGCGAGGCGAGGTAGATGGCGTCGTAAAGCTGGGTACCGCCGCGCCTGCGGGACTGACCACTTTCGCGGTCGTCCCCAGTCGTCTCAGGGCCCTGGTTGGAGTTCTCCGCGCGGGTGGGGCCCATGTCGTCGAGTTCGCGATGCAGTTTGTCGCGGGAGTTGGTGAAGTCCTGGAGTAGCTCAACCTCGTGGTCGAAATGGATGAGGAAGCCCTCGTCTTTCTGAGCGGCGGTGGGTTCGGCGGGCAACATCTGGTCAACGAATTTGCCTGCGGCCTTGCGCTCGTTCTCCATGGCGCCGGAAATGCTACGGCTGGTGTCGACCAGCAGACCGAGACGAAAGGGCAGATTGCTTTCGCGGGTAAAGCTCTTGATGGTTTGTGGACGGCCGTCCTCGGTGAGGGCGAAGTCGCTGATCTTGAGACTGGAGACCAAGGCGCCTTTTTTGTCGCGGACGGTAACTGGCAGGACAACTTCATTGGCCTGAATCTTGAGGGTCGCTGCGGGCTGGTCGGATGCGGGCTGCTGGGCGACTGTAGAGAGGCAGGACAGGGCGAGCGTGGAGAGCGTGAGGAAGATGGCCGATTGATTTCTCATAGCGTTCAAGGATTACACACTTTCATTCCGTTAGACGAGGGAGGAGGAGGTCTGTTGACTGGGCCGACCTCGCTGAGAATTCGGAGGACTGGAAAGTCGTGGTCTGGAAGTGTCGGCTAGGCTACGCGGCTGGTGCCAATAGAGGGAAAATGCGAGCGACAGGGGGGACAAGAAGCAGGTCCTTCGACTCCCTGCGGTTCGCTTCGGTCGCTCAGGGTGGCAGATTTGTTTTTGATAAGAAACTCAGCCACACTCGCGACCAGGTAAATTCCTCTGCGGGTGGAAGTCCGGGTTGGATTTATACGGGATTGGATTGGGACGCGTCGGCATTGTCAGTGGACAGTTACTGAGGCGATCACGGCGTCGTCGGTGGTTGTCATGATCCATCGCGGACCAGTCAGGGCATGGGCTGGCTGAATGAGGACCAATGCTTGGATCGGCAGGAACTCGCAGCTTCCGGTGACTGCCAGCTTGCATTGCTTGTATGGACAATGAAACTCGCAGAATTGCAAATCGGGTGGGACGGGCTGGACGATCTGGTTTTTGACCGAGTGCCACAGATGATTGAAGAATCCCGGGGTATGCGGCATGTTGAGCAACCTCCATTTTCAATGCTTGTTCGTTGTCGCTGCGGCAATCCGGGGCGCAGGGATCGATACGAAAAAGCGCGCACAAAGGCTCTATAGGGCAGGAGAGATGAAGTTTTACGGCGGCTACTTACCCCTTAAGGATGTTCCTCGAATGCAGGAGATTCCTTTTTGCCCATTGGAGCATTGAACGCCGCATTAGTATGCATTTTGAATTCCACTTATGGGTAGATAGGGAATCTTTTGTGAGTTCGTTCGATTGAAAGGCGTTAGACGGCAAATCGTCAGTTCCAATGAGGTGAGCGAGGCGAGAGCGAACATCAACCTTGGAACGAAATGAGACTCGACTTCCGCTTTGCCATTGACTCAAATGCAAAGCTCATGGAAATCCCCTGACAGGCTGCGTGTGCCTTCAGTTTTAAAGGTTGCAGAAATTGACGCCTCTTGCACACTGAACTAACCGCAAGGTTTGAAAAATATCGGCGGGGGGAGGAGCTGTAGCGATCCTGGCGTAGCTGGCGAACCCTCTCCACGAACACATTTTGAAGATGCTGCGTGCGTAGGCGGTATTGCGAAAGGATGATGGGTCAAGGCTTGAGGTTTCCCAACCTTGCCGAAGGACTGCGCCAGGGATTGGGCACCCGGCTGTAGGTTCCTGTCACTCATTCCCTCTTGGCGGCATGAATTTTGAGCAAGAGTGAACAGTAAGCAACCACTTTGCGGTGCATACTCTTGCTTCTTGGCGGTCGAAGAAATTGCAGGAGAGAAGGGAGAGTTGATGCCAACTGCGCTCGAAGCGGCTTTTGAGACTTTCGATGATACTTCCGGAGCAGCGCACTCTTTCGCCGAGGCTCAGGCGGAGTTTGACTCCCTCAAGGAGACGCTCGACTTTGCTGGTCATATGGCACTGTTCATTGAGGATGAATTGCCCGCAGCCGTCCTTTACCTGCTTGAAGGACAGGTGAAACTCTCAATGAATTCGAGCTCCGGCAGGCGCCTGATCCTCGGCATCGCGCATCCTGGAGATACTTTGGGGCTCGCAGCCGCACTTTGTGGCAGCCGCTATGACACAACCGCAGAGACAGTAAGCGAATGCAGAATCGCATCCATTGATCGGGAGACTTTCCTTGATTTTCTGACGAGGCATCCAATGGCGTATAAGAACCTGGCGCGCGAATTATGCATCGACCGATCGCGAGCTCATGAGCAGTTGCGCATTCTGGGCCTGACTCCATCAGCACCGGCCAAGTTGGCCCGGCTGTTGTTGGAATGGTGCGATGACGGCCAGAAGACAGATCAGGGGACGCGGCTGTCGTGCTCGCTGACCCATGGGGAAATAGGTGAGTTCATTGGCGCTTCGCGCGAGACGGTAACCCGCATTTTCAGCGAATTCAAGTATCTTGAGTTACTCAAGTCGCGAGGATCAACGTTGATCATTTCCGACCTGAATGCGCTGAAGGTTTACGCAGGGATAGAGAAATTTGATTGAGATTCAGAATTGCCGTGTGGTGATTCTGAAGTTCGTTGAAGAAAACAACAGATCCCCGTTCGACCTCGCTCCGGGGAGGCTTTCGATTCACCACCCCGAATTGAAAAGCGTCTAAGGTCCCGTTCAGGATGACAGGTTAGTCTGCGATACGGATTTTGGATATGGGACACCAGGCAGGCCGGGCATCACGCCATGCCTGTCGGGCATGGCGTGATGTCTGGGGTTGAGCTACTCCGCATGGTAGGTGTAGTCGTTGTACACGAGGACGCCGTTGTACCTGGTGTAGACGCGGGCGTAAATGGTCGTGCCGTCGGTTGGAAGGCCGCTAACGGTGGCCGAAGTGGCTGTCTGTTGACCTGAGTCGTACAGGTTTTTAGACCCAACCCCAGTAGTCCCAAGGAACAGCCAGTAACCTTGGTTGCCAGTGGCAGCGGCGGTCCACGTAAACGTTACATCTGCACCTGTCAGCGTGCTGCCTGGCGTGGGAGTCGTCAGAACTGGCGGCTCCATCCACGCGGTGTAGGTGTAGTCGTTGTATACGAGGACGCCGTTGTACCTGGTGTAGACGCGAGCGTAGATTGTCTCGCCATTCGTTGGCAGCTTGGTGAAGGTAGCAGTAGTGGCTGTGGTTTGGCCGGAGTCGTAAAGGTCTTTCGATCCGACGCCTGTGCTCCCGAGGAACAGCCAGTAGCCCTGATTGCCGGAGCCGGTGGCTGCTGTCCAATCAAACGTGGCGCTGGCGCCGGTAAGCGCGGTGCTTGGGGTTGGAGTGATGAGCACGGCCTGCGCCGCTGTGGTGTAGGTGTAGTCGTTGTACACCAGGATGCTGCCGTATTTGGCGTAGACGCGGGCGTAGATCGTCTTGCCGTTTGTGGGCAGGCTGCTGAAAGTGGCGGAAGTGGCAGTCAGTTCACCGGAGTCATACAGATCTTTGGAGCCGACTCCCGTGGACCCGAGGTATAACCAGTATCCGGCGCTGCCGGTCTCGGCTGTCCATGTGAATGTTGCGCTGGTGCCGGGCAAAACAGAGCTCGGAGACGGCGACGTCAAAGTGGGTGGCGGCTCAACCGTCTGGGTTAATGTTGAAGCGCTGGCTAGATCGTTGCCATCGCCGGGATAGCCAGCGTTGATGGTTTGCGCGCCCCCAGCCAAAGTCGATGATGTGAACGTGGCAATTCCGGAACTATTGAGGGTCGCGGAACCCAATGTGGTCGAGCCGTCTTTGAATATGACCGTTCCTGTCGGCACTCCAATTATGCCGGCTGGGCGGGTAACGGTGGCTGTGAAGGTCACTGTCTGACCTGTCACCGATGGGTTGAGGGAAGAGACAACGGAAGTGGTCGTTGGAGACTTGTCGACAGTTTCGGTGACAACCGAAGAGGTGCTGGTGAGGTAGGTTGAGTCGCCGGAATAAACCACTTTCATCGGGCTCGCCCCAGCATCGACAAAGCCGACTGCGAGGGTGGCGACGCCGCCGCTCAACGTCGATGTTGCAACCAACGAACTCCCCTGATAGAGGCTCACCGTTCCGGTCGGCGTGCCGGAGACGGACGGCGTGACCGTTGCAGTGAACGTAACTTTCTGACCAACGTTTGCGGGGTTCAGAGAAGAAGTCAGCGCGGTTGTTGTGGTTTCATTTACTTTTTGATCGTAGGGAACAGAGTTGCTGGCGATGAAGTTCCCGGCTCCAAGGTACGACGCTTGCAAGGTAAGGGCGCCTACAGGCAAAGCAGTGGTCGACAAGGTAGCAACGCCGCTGGAGAGAGTTGCGGTACCAAGGCTGGTTGCCCCATTCCAGAATTGCACGGCGCCGGTTGGCGTTCCAGACAGGCTGGCAGTGATCGTAGCCGTCATTGTGACGGATTGGCCGTTGATGGATGGATTAGGCGTTGCGGTTAGTGTTGCGGTGGTCGGGGAATGGATTGTGAATACGACTGTGGCTGGTGTCTCGCTGTTCCCCGCAACGTCGACGCTCCAGTATGTGACGGAGTGGGTGCCGAGTGCGGAGACGGTGAAGGGTGAACCGGAATAAGTGGTGTTCGCTCCGCCGTCGACAGAGTAGTAGGTCTTCGCAACGCCGCTCAGGTTGTCGGTCGCACTCAGAGTGATGCCGACTGACGTGGTGTAGTAGCCGCTGTTGAGCGTTCCACCCAGCGTAGCGGTGGTAACCGGCGGGGTGGTGTCGATGCTCACCCACTCATACGTCTCAGTGCTGTAGTTGCCCGCTTTGTCCTTGGCGAAGTA